>Ga0070686_100000009_pt1 | contig 202453 bp, 170 predicted proteins | sample KBSS23LmetaG_FD_65654 | JGI IMG/M metagenome (GOLD analysis project Ga0070686, IMG submission 65654) | Switchgrass rhizosphere microbial communities from Kellogg Biological Station, Michigan, USA - KBS S2-3L metaG | ecosystem: Host-associated > Plants > Roots > Rhizosphere ...
GGGACCGCGATAGTCTTCTCTGCAGCAAACGGGAGTCGCGTCCCATACCGTCAGCGCAGCACCTCGCCCCCAGGGGCTGGTCTGCGAGACGGGATCGCCTCGGAAACGGGGCGGTCGGGACGCGCCTCCCGTTTTTCGTTTGCACTGAATCCGCAGCCGGCTCCCGGACGTACCGTGTAGCCGAAGCACGACGAACCGAACGACCGACTGACGAACGAAAGAAGAGCTTCACGATGACCACCTCCTTCTCCGCCGCCGCCCTCCGGATGCCGCATATGGCATTCGTGGCCGCCCCCGCGCCGCTGGCGCACGGGGCCCCGGCGGAGCCGTGCGCGCCGAAGTGGTGCGCCGTGCGGGCGGCCAATCAGCCGCGAGGGAGCGAGATCGGTGGGATTATCGCGCCGGCCTTCGGTGGCCGGCGGCGCGGTACGGACGGTGGTGATCGATTCGGCGGCACGGCGCGCTACGGCGCTGGCAGTGCGTGGCTTGGGCAGGATTGGGCACAGATCGCGGGAGGAGGTCCGTTGCGGGGGTAGGTACCCGCACCCGGACCTGGCGCTTGATGGATCCAGCGCCCCGCCTCCCAGCACGTGGAGGCGGGGCGCTTTTCGTTCGCCAAGTCTCCAGCGGCACCCTCCCGGCGCATCCGGTGACACGGATCGGCGGCATGAAGCACCAGCGGACCTGCGCGGTCCGGCGTGTTTGAAAACTCGGGTATGGGTTCTCGTGAACGTTTCGCGAGCGGAGAGGGCGGCCCGACGGCCGGCGCCCGCCCCACCACGTGGCACGCGACTCCCGGCGGCGGGGCGCGGCACGGCAACAGGGTCCGCTCCTCTCCCTCGCGAAACCGATTGCTTCCGTAGCTCAAAGGGAGAGCGCGTCCATGGTAGGGACGAGGCCCGGGGTTCGACTCCCCGCGGAAGCTTGGACGGATACACATGGCGATAGCTCAACTGGTAGAGCGCCGGTCTCCAAAACCGGAGGTTGGGGGTTCGATCCCCTCTCGCCATGCTGACGGGAAGTTGAAAGATGCGGCACTTCGAAAATACGTAAGGAAGAGCGCGCGAAGATACGTTATTCAAATGGCTTACGGTGCCATCGTTCAGCGGATAGGATACCGGATTGTCTCTCCGGGGAGCGGGGTTCGATTCCCCGTGGCACCGCCTGCGGAAACCAAGTGCCCAGGGCCAAGTGCCAAGTGCCCAGGGTAGTGGATGCTGTTTTTGGGCACTGGGCATTGGGCACTGGGCACTGGGCACTGGGCACTGGGCACTGGGCACTGGGCACTGGGCACTGGGCACTGGGCACTGGGCACTGGGCACTGGGCACTGGGCACTTCCACTTTCCACTTCCACAGACACGTAGCTCAGCGGGTAGAGCACTCGGCTGATATCCGAGGGGTCAGAGGTTCGAATCCTCTCGTGTCTATCCAGTTCTGAAGGATGATTGCTCGGTAGCTCAGCGGGTAGAGCGGCGGGTTGAAGATCCGCGCGTCGGGGGTTCGAATCCCTCCCGGGCAACTGCACTCACATCCTCCCGTGGCCAAGTGGGAAGGCATCGGACTGCAAATCCGACACGGACCGGGTTCGATTCCCGGCGGGAGGTCTTTCGTCCGATGGCGATCCACCGATCGCCGCACGGGGGAGTAGCTCAGTGGTAGAGCGCCTGCCTTCCAAGCAGGATGCCGCGGGTTCGACCCCCGTCTCCCCCTCTTCGTACCACGCCGGGAATGTAGCTCAGCTGGATCAGAGCGTCGCGCCGCCAGCGCGAAGGTCGCGGGTTCGAGCCCCGCCATTCCCTCTCGACCGCCGATGTAGCTCAGAAGGAAGAGCGCTCGCCTCGTAAGCGAGAGGCCCCCGGTTCGACTCCGGGCTTCGGCTCTGCAGCACCGCGCGTGCACCACCCCGGGACCGTAGCTCAACGGGAGAGCGTCCGCCCTGCAAGCGGTTGGCTGGCGGTTCGAGTCCGCCCGGTTCCACTCCACATCGGCAAGATCGCGATGCCCGCGCGGCGCGGGCACACGCCCCCCGGCCTCGGGAGCCGGGGACGGCGCCCATCCACTCCCGGAAAGGTGAGCGAGAGATGCGACAATGAGCACCACGCTGGTCATCAGCCAGGGCTACCTGCCGGTGGGCACCGTCACGGTGCAGCGCGCCGTACAGCTGTACGTGGACGGCAAGGCCGAGATCGAGCAGGCCCACCCCACCCGCCGCTTCCGTTCGATGAAGCTGGTGGTTCCCGCGCCGCGCGTGCTGCGGCTGCGCGCGGGCGTCCGGCTCCCCGCCCGGCTGTTCGGGGCGGCGCCGCTGGGCGGCTCCAACCACAACCTCTTCGACCGCGACGGGCGCCGCTGCCTGTACTGCGGCCGGGCCGAGGCCGAGGTGCGGCGCGCGGGTGGACGGCTGACCCGTGACCACGTGATGCCCCTGTCGCGGGGCGGGCGGGACGTGTGGCGCAACGTGGCCACCGCCTGCGAGCCGTGCAACAACCTGAAGGCCAACCGCACGCCCGACGAGGCGGGAATGCCGCTGCTCGCCGAGCCGCGCACCCCCACCACCTGGGAGCTGGTGCGCGCGCGCCACGGCGACGTGAGCGAGCTGCTGGCCTTCTGCGCGAACGAAGCGGCCTGACGCGGGCCGTGCCGGCCAGGCGGGCCGGCGAACCGATCGGGGAGGCGTGCCTCCCCGATCGGAGCGGCACGTGGTGGCGGTAGCTCAACAGGCAGAGCGCCGGAATGTGGATCCGGAGGCCGTGGGTTCGACCCCCATCCGTCACCCTCTTGGAACTGCAGGTTACAGGGAACAGGGGACAGGGGACAGCAAGCAACCGCCCGGCAGCAATCCGCTGGCTGTCCCCTATCCCTGTCCCCTGCCGTTTGCCCCCGTAGCTCAGCGGACGAGAGCGCCGGATTACGGATCCGGAGGCCCCAGGTTCGAATCCTGGCGGGGGTATGCCGGTGGAAACGAGACGTAGCTCAGTTGGCAGAGCGCCCGCTTTGGGAGCGGGAGGTCCGCGGTTCGAGTCCGCGTGTCTCGACTGGTGCAGGCGGGGGAAAACGGGACGTAGCTCAGCCAGGCCAGAGCGCTGGTTTCGGGTACCAGAGGCCCGCGGTTAGAATCCGCGCGTCCCGACTGGCTGTTTGGAAGACGGAGGGTTGGCGGAGTGGTCGATCGCGCGCGGGTGCTAACCGCGAGGGCGCAGTGCGCTTCGGGGGTTCGAATCCCCCACCCTCCTCTGCGTTTCGCCGTTCGTTCGAGAGCTCGACCCCCCGTCCCGCGCCCGTAGCTCAGCCGGAACAGAGCGTCGGTTTCCGATACCGAAGGCCGCAGGTTCGAGCCCTGCCGGGCGCATCCACTCGGTTTTCTGAAATCCCACGGGCGTTCCCGTGGTTCGATCCACACCGAACGAAAGGCATGCATGATCCCTTTTCAAACTCCGCAGTACTCAACCCTCCTCATCTCTCCGCGGTTTTTTCCCACCACCCTGCGATTGCGCGATTCGCCGCGGGCGCCGGTCTCCCGGCGACGAACGACGAATCGCGCAATACACAACTCATTTTCATCCCTCAGGAATCCAGCGGCTCGCTACTCCCACTCGATCGTGGCCGGCGGCTTCGACGAGACGTCGTAGACCACGCGGTTGATGCCGTCCACCTCGTTGATGATGCGCGTGCTGATGCGCGCCAGCACCTCGTGCGGGAACGGGTACCAGTCGGCCGTCATCCCGTCGCGGCTGGTGACGGCGCGCAGGGCGCAGACGTTCTCGTACGTCCGCTCGTCGCCCATCACCCCCACCGAGCGCACGGGGAGGAGGACGGCGAACGCCTGCCAGATGTCGTCGTACAGCCCCGCCGAGCGGATCTCTTCCAGGTAGATGGTGTCGGCCTGGCGCAGCACCTCCAGCTCGCGCCGGTCCACCGCGCCCAGGACGCGGATCGCCAGCCCGGGGCCGGGGAACGGGTGGCGCCCCACCATCTCCTCGGGGAGCCCCAGCTCGCGCCCCACCTGCCGCACCTCGTCCTTGAACAATTCCCGCAACGGCTCCACCAGCGCGAACTTCATCTCCTCCTTCAGGCCGCCCACGTTGTGGTGCGTCTTGATGGTGGCCGACGGGCCCTTCACCGACAGCGACTCGATCACGTCGGGGTAGAGGGTGCCCTGCACCAGGAACTTCGCATCGCCGCCGATGCGCTCCGACGCGGCTTCGAACACGTCGATGAAGGTGTTGCCGATGATCTTGCGCTTGCGCTCGGGATCCTCGACGCCCGCCAGCCGGTCGAGGAAGAGATCGGCCGCATCCTCCACCTCCAGGCGGATCCCCATGTGCGCGCGGAAGGTGCGCTCCACGCTCTCGCGCTCGCCAGCGCGCAGCAGGCCGGTGTCCACGAAGATGCAGGTGAGCTGGTCGCCGATGGCACGGTGCACCAGCGACGCCGCCACGGAAGAGTCCACCCCGCCCGAGAGCCCGCAGATCACCTGCGCATCGCCCACCTGCGCGCGGATCTTCTCGATCTCGCTGTCGATGTACGACCCGGCCGTCCACGTGGGGTGGCAGCCGCACACCCCGAACACGAAGTTGCCGATGATGTCGGCGCCGCGCGTGGTGTGGGCCACCTCCACGTGAAACTGCACGCCGTAGATGGGCCTGTCGTTGGCGGCGAAGGCGGCCCAGGGGAGCCCTTCGGTGGTCGCCAGGAGACGGTACCCCGGCGGCGGCTGCACCACGTGGTCGCCGTGGCTCATCCACACCTGCGTCTGCTCGCCTTCGCGGAAGCCGTCGAAGATGCCGGTGGCCTCGGCGATGGTGACCTGCGCGCGGCCGTACTCGCGGCGCCCGCGCTCCACCACGCCACCCTCAAGGTGGGTGATCAGCTGCATCCCGTAGCACACGCCCAGCACGGGGATGCCCATGTGCAGCAGCGCCGGCTCGGCGGTGGGCACGTCGTCGCCGTAGACGGACGAGGGGCCGCCGGAAAGGACGATCCCCTTCGGCGCCCACTCGCGGATCCACTCCAGCGAGCGGGTGGGGGGATGGATCTCGCAGTACACGCGCGATTCGCGGATGCGCCGCGCGATCAGCTGCGTGAACTGCGAGCCGTAGTCGATGATCAGGATGCGGTTGGGATCCACGTTGCCGTTGCCGTTCCGTGCGTGAGGCTGCGCGTGGGGATGGGTGCCCGGGTGCGCGGCAAGATACGGTGGCGGGGCGGGCGGGAAAACCCGAAGAGCGTGCGGTTGCGGCGCGAGAGGTTCCGCGGGTTCCGGTCGGACTGCGATGATGGTGCGCGCCCATCCCTCGATGCTGCGCGGCGAACGGGCAATGTCATATCACACGGAGGAACGGGGGGAACCGAGGAACCACGGGCGGTTCTCCATTCCCTCCGTTGCTCCGTGTGACGCTGATGTCGTCAGCTCAGGGGAGGACGAGCGATCCGTCCTCCGCGAAGGGGAAGCCGGGGTTCCACGCGACCTCCCACGGATGGCCGTCGGGGTCGGCGAAGTAGCCGGAGCGGCCGCCCCACTCGGTGTCGGTCCCGGGCTTCAGCAGGCGGGCGCCGACGGCGACGGCCTGCGCCAGCACTGCGTCCACCTCGCCGCGCTCGCGGACGTTGTGGGCCAGCGCGATGCCGCCGAACTCCTTCCACGCGCCACGCCGGTCGGGGAGGTTGGCGTCGGCGGCCAGCTTCTCACGCCACCACAGCGCCAGCACGGTGCCGCCCGCGCGCATGAACGCCACCTCGCCCTCCACGCTGGCCGGCGACAGCGGAAAGCCCAGCCCGTCGCGGTAGAACGCGACCGACCGGGCCAGATCCTCCACCCCCAGCGTGATCAGGCTGATCCGCGGCTCCATCATCCCCCCGATCTCCCGTTGTCCCCGAGTGATGGCCGCTGCGTGGACGTTCGTTTCCGTACGCGACGGCGTAGCCGCGAGCGAAGCGAGCCGAAGTCCCTCCCCTGCGGTTCGGGGGAGGGACAGGCGCGAAGCGCCAGGGAGAAGGCCCTACGCCCGCGGGGCGATCTCGGGCTGGCCCTCGGGCATCACCGGCGCGGGGTTGGGCACCGCCACGGCGGGCACGCGCGGCTCGGGGTGCTGCACGAAGAACACCGCCGCCGCCAGCGCCGCACCGATCAGCGGGCCGACCAGGTAGATCCACACGTGCCCCACCGAGGTGCCTTCGATCGCCGCGGCCACCAGCGCTGGCCCGATCCCCACCGCGGGGTTGAAGGCGCCGCCCGAGATGGGCTCGCCGGCGAACGCGCCCGCCATCACCGTGAACCCGATCGCCAGGCCGAAGTACGAGTTGCCCTCGGTCTCCACCGCCGTCGCCACGTTCAGCACCACCAGCGCCAGGGCGAAGGTGAACAGCGCCTCCACCACCAGCGCCACGGCCGCCGGGGTGCCGTCGCCCGGCGCGGGCACGAACGTCTGCCCGGTCACCGCGTAGACGGCGAGCGCCGCCAGCACCGCGCCGCCGAGCTGCGCCACCACGTAGGCGCCCGCCTCGCTGCCGGTGATGCGGCGGCGCAGCAGCACGGCCAGGGTGACGGCGGGGTTGTAGTGCGCGCCCGACACGTTGCCGCCCATGTACACCATCACCATCAGCACCGCGCCGATGGGCAGGGGCGCCAGCGGCATCTGCGCCGTCACCACCAGCCCGATCGTCAGCACCAGGAAGAAGGTGCCGATCACCTCGGTTATCAGCTTGCGGTTCATACGCCGTTGTTTCTTGAAGGGAAGCCGGCCCGGAATGCGGTGGGAAATCCACCCCGAATGTACGCGCGCCGCCCGGATGCGGGCAACCAAATCGTCGTCCCCGGCGCGTTCGAGGGGCGAGTCCATCCGCCGCTGCCGCCCTCGCGGTACGAGTGGTGCAAACGACTCCGCCACCCGATCTTCCCTGCCCGCCCCGCACGCCCCGCCGTGCCCAGACCAACGCGCCGGGGGGAGGACACGGGCTCGCTCACATCCGCGCCCCCGCCGCAGCCGGCGGGGACGCGGGATTGTTTTCCGAACATTCCGGCAGTTGGAATAAAACTCTTGAACGAACGCACCACCCATCGCCCGCTGGTCCTGACGGCGCTGATCCTGGCGATGTTCATGTCGGCCATCGAGGGCACCATCGTGGCCACGGCCATGCCCAGCATCGCGGCCGAGCTGGGCGGGTTCTCGCTCTACAGCTGGGTGTTCTCGTCGTTCCTGCTGATGCAGGCCGTGGCCATCCCCATCTTCGGCAAGCTGTCGGACATGCTGGGGCGCAAGCCGGTGTTCATCGCCGGCGTGGCGCTGTTCCTGGTGGCCTCGGTCCTGTGCGGGTTCGCGCGGTCGATGCCGATGCTGGTGGCGTTCCGCTTCCTGCAAGGCGCCGGCGCAGGCGCGGTGCAGCCCATCACCGTCACGCTGGTGGGCGACCTGTACACGCTGGAGGAACGCGGCCGCGTGCAGGGCTACATGTCCAGCGTGTGGGGGCTGTCGTCCATCGTGGGGCCGCTGGTGGGCGGGCTGATCGTGCACGGCGTGGGCTGGCCGTGGATCTTCTGGATCAACGTGCCGCTGGGGGTGGCCTCGGTGGTCCTGCTTTCCCTGCACCTGCACGAGGGGCTCGAGCGCGAGCGCCCGCAGGTGGACTATGCCGGCGCCGTGCTGCTGCTGGCGGCCGTAGGCACGCTGATGCTGGCGCTCACGCAGGCTAGCACCTGGGGCGCGGGGATCGTCGTTCCCCTCCTGGCCGCCGCGGCGCTGGCGCTGTTCCTGTTCGTGCGCCAGGAGCGCCGCGCGCCCGACCCGCTGATGCACGTGGAGCTGTGGGCCAACCCGCTGATCCGCTACGCCAACATCGCCACGCTCACCTCGGGGATCATGATGATCGGGGTGATCACCTTCCTCCCCACGTTCGTGCAGGGCGTGCTGGGGAGGTCGGCGCTGCTGGCGGGCTTCGCGCTGTCGGCGATGACGCTGGGGTGGCCCATCGCCAGCTTCGTGGCGGGGAACCTGATCGTGCGGGTGGGCGTGCGCAGGCTGGCGCGCGCGGGGGGCGCGGCGTGCCTGGCCGGGGCGCTGCTGATCGCGCTGCTGGCCGGCCAGGGCCCGCTGGGGGCGGGCGCGGGGTCGTTCGTCCTCGGGATTGGGCTGGGGCTGCTGGCGACCACCTTCGTGGTGGCGATCCAGACCAGCGTGCCCTGGAACCAGCGCGGCGTGGCCACCGCCAGCAACATGCTGATGCGCATATTGGGCAGCGCGCTGGGGGCGGCGCTGTTCGGCGGCGTGCTCAACTTCCAGATGTCGCGCTACCTGGGCCGCAACGGGCTGGAGGGCCGCGTGTCGCTGGAAAGCATCCAGGAGCTGATGGGCGAGGCCGCCCCGCGCGCCGCCGCCCTGGGCGCCGACGTGCTGGCGCTGCTCCGCGGCGGGCTCGCGGAGAGCCTGCACGTGGTGTTCTGGGGAATCGTGGTGATGGCGGGGGTGACGCTTGTGGCGGCGCTGCGCGTGCCCGAGCTGGAGCGCCAGCCCGATGCCGAGACGGCCGGCGGCGGGTCGGAGATGATGCACTGAGCGTGGGCTGGGATTCGCCGGCGCGTGTCTCGAGCGCCGCGCTCCCAGCCGGGCGCGCCTCACGGGGCCGCCCTGGTTGAAACACGTCGTGGAGAGGGCACGTAGGCGAGGCCTCGTAAGCACCACTCCAGGATTCGGTTTCACCACAGTGAGGAAGGCGAGGCGCCGATGGGGGCCTGGGGCGCGATCATCATGAGCTTCTTCGGCGCGCTGTTCGCGGCGCTGACGCTGGCCTTCGAATTCGGTTGGGGCGGTATGAGGCTCGGCCTCCCGTTCGCCGTGTTCGCCGTCGTCGCCTTCGCCGCGATCTCCGTGATCCGCCGGCCGGGTGAGGGTGTTTCCCCCTCGGCGCAGGCGGAGCGCGTGATCATGTGGAGCAGCATCGGCGAGGGCGTCGGCCTGTTCGTGGCCGCCAACGTGGTGATCAACCTGGGCCACCGCGAGATGTTGCTGCCGGCGATGGCCCTCGTCGTGGGGCTGCACTTCCTGCCGATTGCCCGCGCGACGACGTTCCGCGCGTACTACGTTCTCGGCGTCGCCTTGCTGGCTGCGGCGATAGCCGGCTTCGTCGCCGGCCGGCCGCTGGGCGGCACGGTTTCGAGCTTTGCGGCAGCGGCCTCGCTATGGGTGGCGGCGTCCATGGCCGTGCGTCGAGACATGCAGGCGAAGTCCAGCTCGGTGCAGGCAGGCGCCTGACCATGGGTTCATGACGGCCTCCCGCGGGTCGATCCCGGAGCTCAGCCTGGCGCGATCCGCATGAAGTGTGTTCGAATCAGCCGAGGCGCGGTGGCGGGTCCCCAGTGTCCGCGCGCCCCCGCTCCGAATCGACTCTCCGCTGGAACCTCACTGCTCGCCACTACCATCTCCATCATCCGCCCACCACCACGCCCAGCCTCGCCCGCAGCTCGCGCCGGCCCGCGTCGGTGACGGTCACCACGCGCGAGCGGCGGACGCGCTCGATCCAGCCCAGCTCCAGCATCCGCTCGGCCAGGGCGGCGCCCACCGCGCCGGCCAGGTGGTCGGTGCGCTCGCTCCAGTCCAGGCAGGCGCGGGCGAAGGTGCGGCGGGCGCGGCGCAGCGGCTCCACCTCCACGCCCAGCGCGCCGAACCACGCCTCGCCGCCGTCCGTCACCACGAACGTGCCGCCCGCGTGCGCCAGGACGCCGCGGCGCACCAGCGCGTCGGCGAGGGTGGTGCCGAGGCGGCCGGCGAGGTGGTCGTAGCAGAAGCGGGCGGCGCGGATCGGCTCGCCGGGCGCCGCGGCGGTGCCGCCGTCGCTGCCGCTCACCACCATCAGCTGCTCCACCAGGCCGGCCACGTCGGGTCCACGCAGGCGGAAGTAGCGATGCCGGCCCTGCGCGGCCACGTCCACCAGCCCGTCGCCCAGCAGGCGCTGGAGGTGCCCGGTGGCCGTCGCCGGGTCTACACCGGCGCCGTGCGCCAGCTCTTTCGCGGTGAGCGCGCAGCCGCCCATCAGCAGCGCCAGCATGCGCACGCGGCTCGGCTCGCCGATGGTTCGGGCAACGCGCAGCAGGTCGGGAGACGTCGTCATCGCGGAGAGGTGTGAGGGTGATCGACACCGCCCATTGTCGCACTCCGGAAGGCGTCCGAGCAAGGCGGGAGACCATGCATCCACCCCGACTGACCAGGGTCAACTTTCCGCGCAAGTCACAGCGGGTGATGCACTTCCCATCCCGTTGCGTCCATGGTGGGAGCGATGGTTTGGCGGCGGCCAAAGCGATCGGGATGGCCGCGCGTGCACCGCCGGGGGATATTCCGCGCGTCCACCGATTTCCCCGGTTCAGCCCGCGCCCCGATGGATCGACGATGGAATTCCGCGCGAACGTCGTAGCCGCCGCCACGCACCCGGACCCGTACCCGTTCTACGCACGGCTGGTGGCCGAGCGGCCGTTCGGGTGGGACGCCGCAGCCGGCGCGTGGGTCGCGGCATCGGCGGCGGCGGTGGAGGCGGTGTTCGCGTCACCGCTGTGCCGCGTGCGGCCGCCGGGCGAGCCGGTGCCTGCCGCGATCGCCGGCACCGCCGCGGGCGAGGTGTTCGCGCGGCTGGCGCGGATGAGCGACGGCGCCTGCCACCATCGCCGCCGGGCGGGCGTGCGGGGAGCGATGGCGACGCTGGATCTCGCCGCCGCGGAGGAGCTGTCGTCGCGGTGGACGCGGGCGTCGTGGGCAGAGGACGAAGGATGGGGTGCGGAGGCCGGCTTCCGTCTGCCCCTCTTCGTCGTCGCCAGCATGCTCGGTGTGCCCGACGAGCGGCTGCGCGAGCTGTCGCAGTGGACGCGTGATTTCGTGCGCTGCGTGGCTCCCGGCGCGGACCCCGCGAGCGTGGCGGGCGGCGCCGAGGGAGCCGCGCGGCTGATGGAGCTGTTCGCGGACGACGAGATCGCATCCGCACCGCCGCTCCGCGCGCTGGCCTCTGGTCTCGCCGCCGCGGGCGAAGCCGATGCGCGGACGGTGGCGGCGAACGCGATCGGCCTGCTCTTCCAGTCGCACGACGCTACGGCGGGGCTGCTGGGCAACGCGATCGTCGCGCTCGCGGAGAATCCGGAGGTCGATCGGGAGATGCGCGCGCGGCCAGAACTGCTGCCGGAGTTCATCCGCGAGGTTCTGCGCCACGATCCACCCGTCCAGAACACGCGCCGCTTCGTGGCGGAGGATGGCGTGGTCGCCGGCCAGGCGGTCCGCGCGGGAGACGCGGTCCTGCTGCTGCTGGCCGCCGCCAACCGCGATCCAGACGCGAACGATGATCCACACCGCTTCTGTCTCCACCGTCCGCTGCGCCGCACCTTCGCGCTGGGCCACGGGGCGCACGCCTGCCCGGGTGGCGCGCTCGCCGAAGCCATCGTCACCGGCGCGCTGCGGGCGATGATGGAGATGGAGGTTGAATTCGCGCGCTTCGCCGCCGGCCGCACGTATCTGCCGTCCATCAACGGACGCATCCCGCTGTTCGCGTGCCGAGGCGACGCGATCTCGCCGCGAACGGACGGGCTTTCAGCGACCGCCACGAGAACGCCATGATCGCCGTGATCTTCGAGGTGGAGCCGCGCGACGGCCACCGCCAGCAGTACCTGGACATCGCCGCCGATCTCAAGCCGCTGCTGGCCGACATCGACGGCTTCATCTCCATCGAGCGCTTCCAGAGCCTGGCCGACCCCGCGCGGATCCTGTCGTTGTCGTTCTGGCGAGACGAGGACGCGGTGGCGCAGTGGCGGCGCGTGGAGGCACACCGGGCCGCGCAGACGATGGGACGCGCGGAGGTGTTCCGCGACTACCGCCTGCGCATCGCAAGCGTGGTGCGCGACTACGGCATGGCCGCGCGCGACCAGGCCCCCGCCGACAGCCGCGCCTTCCACGAGAGCGCCACCGCGGCTGCCCCTCCGATCGCGCACGGGTGATCCGGCGCGTCACCTGATCTCGCCGAGCCGCCGAGGACTCTCCCCGGCGGCTCTCTTGCCACGCCCGCGCGCATCACCGACGTTCACGCGTCCGCTGCCGCTTCCCCCTCCCTGCACCGCCGATGGCCGACGCCGCGAAGCCCGTCTCCACCTACGACCGGATCTACGCCGTGGTCCGCCGGATCCCCCGCGGCAAGGTGTGCTCGTACGGGCGCGTGGCCGAGATCGCCGGGCTGGGGCGCGCCGCGCGGCAGGTGGGGTACGCGATGGCCGCGCTCCCCGACCACACCGCCGTCCCCTGGCACCGCGTGCTCAACGCGCAGGGCCGCATCAGCCTGCGCCGCGGCGAGGGCGGCGGCGACCTGGAGCAGCGCTTTCGCCTGGAAGCCGAGGGCGTGGTGTTCGACGCCGGCGGCCGCGTGTCGCTGGAGCGCTTCGGCTGGACGGGCGGGCGGCGGAAGAAGCAGGATCGGGAAGAGGACTGATCGGGCGGCGCTTTGAGGTTGGGGAGGCGAATGAATTCGCGGCAACGACGGCCCAAAGTCCGCTTCGCGGACTCCCACGCCGGCTCTGCGCGCAGATTCCGACGCATCGCGATGCGGACGCACGGCAACCGCTCGAAGCTCCGCCTCCACGCCGAACCAGTCGCGAGCGAAGCGAGCCCAGGTCCCTCCCCTGCAGTTCGGGGGAGGGACAGGCGCGCAGCGCCAGGGAGAGGGCCCCGCGGGGACGGCGGGTGCATCGATTCGTCTGCACCCACGCGGCTTGCCGCCGCCGCCGCCGCCGCGTACGATCCATCCGTTCCCCCTCGCCGACCCCGTTCCGCAAGATCCTCCGATGTCCGACCGAGATCCGTCTGCCTCCGCCCAAACTCCGTCTGCCGCCGGCCGAGATCCGTCCGCGCCCGACTCGTCGTCCTCCGCCGGCAGCGGCGGCCTGAGCCGGCGCGGGTTCCTGCACGCCGGCGCGCTGGCCGTGGCGGGCGCGGCGTACGCGCCGGGGCTTTCCGCATCGCCCACCTCCCACCTGTCCCCCGCGATGGCCGGTGACGCGAGGCCGGCCGCACTGCCGCCGTTCGAGCTGGAAGAGGCCACCGTCCAGCAGTTGCAGGACTGGATGCGCAGCGGCCGCTACACCTCGCGCACGCTGGTGGAGGCGTACCTCGCGCGCATCGCCGAGGTCGACCGGCAGGGGCCCACGCTGCGCTCGGTGATCGAGACCAACCCCGACGCGCTGCGCATCGCGGGCGAGATGGACGCCGAGCGCGCGGCGGGGCGGGTGCGCGGGCCGCTGCACGGCATTCCCGTGCTGATCAAGGACAACATCGACACGGCCGACCGGATGATGACCACGGCCGGCAGCTACGCGCTGGACGGCACACCCGCACCGCGCGACGCCTTCATCGCCGGGCGGCTGCGCGCGGCGGGCGCGGTGATCATCGGCAAGACCAACCTGAGCGAGTGGGCCAACTTCCGCTCCACGCACGCCAGCAGCGGCTGGAGCGGGCGCGGCGGCCAGGTGCGCAATCCCTACGCGCTCGACCGCACGCCCTGCGGCTCCAGCTCGGGCTCGGGCTCGGCGATCTCGGCCAACCTCGCGGCCATCGCCGTGGGTACGGAGACCGACGGCTCCATCGTCTGCCCCTCGTCGGCCAACTCCGTCGTGGGCATCAAGCCCACGCTGGGGCTGGTGAGCCGCAGCGGCGTGGTGCCCATCTCGCACAGCCAGGACACGGCGGGGCCGATGGCGCGCACCGTGGCCGACGCCGCCGCGCTCCTCACCGTGCTGGCCGGCGTGGACCCGCGCGACAGCGCCACGGCGCCGGCCCGGGCGCACCTGGTGCCCGACTACACCCGCTTCCTGGACCCCAACGGCCTGCGCGGCGCGCGCATCGGCGTGGCGCGGGCGAAGATGTTCGGCTCCGACCAGCACGCCGACCGCGTGGTGAACGCCGCCATCGACGAGATGCGGCGGATGGGTGCGGTCATCGTGGACCCCGCCGACATCCCCCACCTGGGCGAGTACGACGGCGACGAGTTCACCGTGCTCCTCTACGACTTCAAGGCCGATCTGAACGCCTACCTGGCCTCGCGCGGCGCCACCTCCAGGGTGCGCACGATGAAGGACGTGATCGACTACAACGAGCGCGACCGCGCGCGCGAGATGCCATACTTCGGGCAGGAATTGATGCTGATGTCGCAGGAGAAGGGGCCGCTGACCGAGAAGGCCTACGTGGACGCGCGCGCGAAGAGCCTGCGCCTGGCCGGCCGCGAGGGGATCGACGCGGTGATGGCGCGGCACCGGCTGGACGCCATCGTGGCGCCCACCGGCAGCGTGCCCTGGCCCATCGACGTGCTGCTGGGCGACCATGGCGTGGGCGGCAGCTCCACCCCGGCGGCGGTGGCGGGGTACCCCAACGTCACCGTGCCCGCGGGCTACGCCTTCGGCCTCCCCGTAGGCATCTCCTTCATCGGCCGGGCGTGGAGCGAGCCCACGCTGATCAAGCTGGCCTACGCCTTCGAGCAGGGCACCAGGCACCGCAAGCCGCCGCGCTTCCTCCCCACGGCGGATCTCACGACGGCCTGACCGTCAACCGCGCAGCGGCCGCGGCGTCCCTCCAACTCGACGAGCGAAAGGGACGCCGCGGCGCGCTTGCGGGCCGGTCCATCTCCCGGCACTTTGTTCGGCCCTTCCGCCGGCCTTCATCTCCCACCCGTCAATGAACGCCTCCGGAACCCGGCCGTTCCTCCATCCCCGTTCGTCACCCGGAGCCAGCCCATGCCCGTGATCCCCAACATGCGGCGGAGGGCGCCGCGCAGCGCCCTCGAGGCCACCGCCCCCGTCACGCCCCGGACCTTCGTGGACACGCCCACGATGGACTACGTGGCATGGCTGGACGGCAGCGGCGACGCGATCGCGACGATCGACGACCCCACCCAGCACAGCGTGGCGGTGATCGGGTCGGGCGGCGCAGGGCTGGCGGCCGCGTACGAGCTGCTGCGCTGCGGGGTGAACGTGACGCTGTACGAGGCCGGCGAGCGGCTGGGCGGCCGGCTCTTCACCTCGGCGTCGAGCGGCAACGACAAGAACCTGTTCGAGATGGGGGCGATGCGGTTCACCCCCTCGGAGCAGCTGCTGCACCACTACGCCGACGTGTTCACCGCCTCGGGCGCGTCGGAGATCGTGTTCGACGTGGGCCCGTTCCCCGACCCTGGCGTGAACCTGACCTACATCGTCTTCCAGGGGGTCACCTACACCTTCGACCCCAACCAGACGGTGCACGTGCTCCCCCACAGCTACTACGTGGTGAGCGAGGGGTGGAACGCGTTCCTGGAAGACGGCTTCACCAGCGCCGACGGCACCCTCACCCTTACCGCGCCCAACACCATCACCGGGTGGCTGGCCGACGACCCGCAGGGGAACGCGTCCAGCATCCAGGCGGCGTGGCAGGCCTACATCGACGCCTTCGCCAACGCCACGCTCTACGAGGCGATGGTGCGGATGTTCACCGACACCAACGCGCCCGGCGGGCAGACCTGGTCGCAGACCGACTTCGAGTTCTTCGGGGCGCTGGGCACCGGCTTCGGCGGCTTCGGCCCGCTCTTCCCCATCTGTTTCCTCGACATCATCCGCTTCGTGATCGACGCGGTGGACTCGGACCAGCACGAGCTGGTGACGGGGGTGGATTCGATCGTGGAGGGCTTCCTGAACCAGGAGGTGACGCTCCCCGACGGGTCCACCGACCGGCTGGCCAACCACGTGGTGCCGAGCTCGCCGGTGACGGCGGTGGAGTCGACGGGCACGGAGGTGACGCTCACCTTCGCGAGCGGCGCCACCGAGACGTTCGACCGGGTGGTGGTGGCCACCTCGCACCGCTCGATGGAGCTGAGCATGGGGCTGGGGGTGAGCAGCGATCAGCTTCCGCTGGACGAGAGCGTGGCCGACTCGGTGCGGCGGGTGCACATGGAGTGCTCGTCCAAGGTGTTCGTGGAGACCAAGGACTTCTGGACCGAGGGATACTGGCCGCGCAACGTGGTGGGCGACACCATCCTGCGGAACCTGTACACCCTCACCTACCCCGACGTGGACGACGGCACCGGCGCGCTGCTGTTCAGCTACACCTGGGCCGACGACTCGGTGAAGCAGCAGACCTTCACCGACCCGCAGGACCGCCTCGACCTGCTGCTGCGCGACCTGTCGGCCATCTCGCCCGAGCTGGCCGAGGTGGTGGAGGAGAGCGTGGACGCCAGCACGGTGCAGTACATCGACTGGCAGAGCGAGGCCCATTTCTACGGCGCCTTCAAGCTCAACCAGCCGGGGCAGGACCCCTACGTCCAGACGCTCTTCTACGACTTCCAGAAGGCGGGCACCGACGCAGACACCGGCGTGTACCTGGCCGGCGACAGCATCGGCTTCCTGGGCGGCTGGGTGGAGAACGCGCTGCAGACCGGCGTCAACGCCGCCGCGGCGGTGGCGGTGTCGCTGGGCGGCACTCTCACCAACGCGTCCGAAGGCCCGTTCACGCAGCTCGACGCGGGCTTCTACAGCTACAGCACGCTGCCCAGCACCACCACGACGACCAGCGCCAAGCCCGCCGCGCGTTCGGCCCGGCTCCCGGAGCTGGTGCGGAAGCACGGCGCCACGCTGGGCTGATCGGCGAGCCGGTCGGGCGCGGACAGACGAACGGAGGGGCAGCCCGCATCGCAGGCCGCCCCTCCGTTCTTTCGTTCCGACTTCCATCAAATGGATGAGAATGTCATCCTGAGCGCCGCCGCGCTGAATTTCCGCCCGCCGAAGATGCCTGGCGGCGCCCGAAGGATCTGCGGCCGAGGCCCGTGCGGAAGGCCGCCTGCCGCTCGACGTCGGGTATGGATCCTTCCGTCGCCGCCAAAAGTCGGCGTGACATCGACCTGGGCGCAGCGGCTGCGTCAGGATGACATCGCCCCGGAACGCCCCGGCCCGTCGCTGCGTCGCCCTCGCTTAGACGTTGAAGCGGAAGAGGAGGATGTCGCCGTCCTTGACGACGTACTCCTTGCCTTCCGAGCGCATCAGCCCCTGCTCGCGGGCGGCCTTCACGCTGCCGGTCCTGTCGAAGTCGGCGAACGACACCGTCTCGGCGCGGATAAAGCCGCGCTCGAAGTCGCTGTGGATCACGCCGGCGGCCTGCGGCGCGGTGGCGCCCACGGGGATCTCCCAGGCGCGCACTTCCTTCTCGCCCGCGGTGAAGTAGACCTGCAGCCCCAGCAGGCGGTAGCCCTCGCGGATCAGCTTGTTGAGCCCCGGCTCTTCCAGCCCCAGCGAGGCCAGGAAGTCGGCCCGGTCTTCCGGCGCCAGCTCGCCCAGCTCGCTCTCGATCTTGCTGCTGATGGGGATCACGTGCGCCACCTCGCCGCTCTCCTCCACGGCCTTGCTCAGCGCGCGCACGTGCTCGTTGTCGCCCTCGGGGAGGTCGTCTTCCGACACGTTGGCCAGGTACAGCACCGGCTTGGAGGTGAGCAGGTTGAAGCCCTTCATCAGCTTCCACTCCTCGTCGCTCATCTCCACCGCGCGGGCCGACCTGCCCTCGCCCAGCGCCGCTACCAGCCGCTCGAGCAGCGCCACCTCGGCCGCGGCGTCCTTGTCGCCGCCGCGGGCCGCCTTGCGCACGCGCTCCAGCCGCTTCTCGGCGATGGCCAGGTCGGAAAGGACGAGCTCGAGGTTGATCACCTCGCGGTCGCGCACGGGGTCCACGCCGCCCATCACGTGCACCACGTCGGGGTCGTCGAAGCAGCGGATCACGTGCACCACGGCGTCGGTCTCGCGGATGTTGTTGAGGAACTGGTTGCCCAGCCCCTCGCCCTCGCTGGCGCCCTTGACCAGCCCGGCGATGTCCACGAACTGCACCGTGGCGCGCTGGATGCGCGCCGGCTTCACCACCGCGGCCAGCGCATCCACGCGCGCGTCGGGCACCTCCACCATCCCCACGTTCGGCTCCACGGTGCAGAACGGGTAGTTGGCCGCGTCGGCGCCCGCGGCGGTCAGCGCGTTGAACAGCGTCGATTTGCCGACGTTCGGCAGCCCCACGATCCCCAGCTTCAGCATATCTGCAACGATCCCGATCGAAAGTCGATTCAGCCAAACGAACAGGCCGGGCGCCCCATCGGGAGCCCGGCCCTGCGACGTCCAATCTAACGAGTCTGCGCGCTTCCTTCAACCGAACGCTGTCTCGCGTCCGCCGAAGAGCCGGCCTGGGGCGATGCGGCCTCGCTTCAGCCGTGAGCCGTCAACGCGGCGGGAACGTCGGCTTCGGCGGCGGGGAGCCAGAGGGTGAAGCGGGAGCCGGCGCCGGGCTCGCTCTGGGCCGTCACCTCGCCGCCCATCGAGCGGGCCAGGCGCCGGCTGATGGCCAGCCCCAGCCCCGCCCCCTCGTGGCTGCGCGTGTACCCGCTCTCCACCTGCACGAACGGCTCGAACACGCGCTCGATCTGCTCGGGCGCGATCCCCGCGCCGGTGTCGTCCACCTGCACGCACACCCAGCGGCCGGCACGCGCGTGCCCCGGCAGCACGCCCTCGCGCACGCCGCACGCCAGCGAGGCGCGGCCGCCCGGGGCGGTGAACTTGACCGCGTTGGAGAGCAGGTTCACCAGGATCTGCTCCACGCGTTGCGCGTCGCCCAGGTAGCGCACGCCGCCCGAGCCGCAGGTGGCCGAGAGCTCCACCTGCTTCCGCTCGGCCTGCGGCCGCACCACGGTGAGCGCGGTCTCCACGGCCACCTCGGCCGGGGCAGCCTCGCGGCCGAAGCGCAGCGTGCCCGACTCGATCCGCGCAAAGTCGAGCAGCTGGTCCACCAGGCCGATCAGGTGGCGCCCGCTCACCCGCAGCCGCTCGAGCTGCGCCAGCTGCGCGTCGTTCACCGGCCCCGAGATCCCCATCGCCAGCAGCTCGGCATAGCCGATGATGGCGTTGATGGGCGTGCGGATCTCGTGCGACATGGTGGCCAGGAAGTCGCTCTTGGCGCGGTTCGCCTGCTCGGCCTCGGCCCGGGCGGTCTCGGCCTCGCCCGCGGCCAGGGTCAGCTCTTCGTTGGCCTGCTCCAGCTCTTCGGCCAGCGACTGCGCCATCGCGTACTGCTCGCTCAGCTCCGCGTGCGCCTCCTCCACCTGCCCGGCCATCACGTTGAAGCGCCCCGCCAGCCGGCCGATCTCGTCGCTGCGACCGGTTTCGATGCGCCGCGCGTAGTCGCCGCGCGAGATGGCGTCGGCGGCGGCGCCCAGCTCCTTCAGCGGCCGGGTGATGCCGCGGCTCAGCAGCCACGCGCCCACGGCGGCGGCCAGGCACAGCAGGAGCGCCGCGATGCCGCCACGGCGCAGGAAGTGGCGCGGGCTCGCCAGCACCGTCTCCAGCGGCTCTTCGGCGACGATGGTGAACGGCGTGCCCCGGATCGGCGCGGCATGCGCGAACCGCACGCCTCCACCCGGGAGCCGGTAGCGCGCCGCACCGGCGAAGGGCGCGCGGGGGGCGGCGCCCACGGCGCCGTCCAGCCCCACCCACGGGCCGCCCGCCGTGTTGGCGTAGTAGATCGCGATCCCCGGGCCGATCAGCGCCTGCACCTGCAGCGCGGTGGCGCGGTTGCCCACGCGCCGCAACTCGGCCACGTACCCGGCCGTCTCCCCCCCGCGCCGCACCGGCACCGCGAGCCAGAAGTAGGCGCCGTCGCCGATCTCCACCAGGCGGCCCAACCCGGTGCTGTCCGGGAGGCCGGCGGCGGGCGGCGCGTTTACGGCTCCCGCGGGGCCGGGAAATGTGCCGACCACCAGAACGGGCCGGCGCTCCCGGTCCCACAGCACGGCCGTCACGGTGGAGTCGGGCGGCGTGCGCAGGTCGTGGAGCGCCGCCTCGGCGCGGCCGCGTGCGGCGTCGGAGGGCGACGCGAGGAACGCGGCGACCGCGCTGTCGCGGGCCACCGCGGCGACCTGCGCGCGCCGCTGGGCGATGCCGGGGGTGGACAGCGCCGTGAGCTGCTCGGCCACCAGGCGCAGCCGCTCCCGCGCGCCCTCAACCGCCACCCGGCGCACCTGGTGGTAGCCATAGGCCACCCCGGCCGCCAGGGTCAGGACCAGGAGGGCCGTGATCAGCAGCGGGAGCTTTCGCTCCAGCGACATGCCCCGCGTTCCGCCCGTGCGTGCAGGTTCCACGATCCGTTCGCTGCTGCGGGTCGATGTTGGGCCTGGGGCTCGCGGCCGTGCCGGTACAGCCAGCGCGGCCCACCCTGGGATCGAAAACTCCGCGTTCAGGGCCAACATACAGCGGCGGCCCCGCCTTGCAACGGCCACGCGCCGGCTTCGAACGCCTGTCGAGGCTCCCTGCACATATGGGTCCCAACGCGGACGGGACCGGAAACGCCCTCCAGACCGGCGCGGCCCCAACGGAGTGGGCTTCGGCTGAACGCGGTTCCGCCGCGTCCACGAGCACACCGGGCGGTGCTACGAACGCGGCGGATGGATGTGGATCCCGCGGTATGCGTGTCTCGGCCGGAATGGCGAGGCGGTCAGCGCTCGGCCAGGTTCTCCCCGGCGCGCGGCGCGATGGCGAGCTGGCGCAGGTCGGCGTGCGTGCCGTTGAAGCGGTCGAGGTCCACGATCTTCTCGATCCCCGGCACCCTGCCCCGCTCCGAGTGCTGCCAGAAGGTCCAGCGCGCGTGCGACGGCGACTCCACGCCATACTCGGCGATCCACAGCGGGTAGTCGTCCAGCGCGGTGCCCAGGTGCGCTCGGCGGAAGCCGGGCTTCGTGTAGACGATGGGCCGTACGCCCGTGCGCCGCTCCACGATATCGAGCCACGTGCGCACCGAGCGGATCAGCCGCGCGTCGCTCACGCCGTCGGTGGCCTCCACGTCGAGCACCGGCGGCAGGTCGCCCTCGCGCACGGGCACCACCGCCAGGAAGTGCGCCGCCTGCGCCGCCGCGTCGCGGGTGGGCTTGAAGCGGTGGTAGGCGCCGCGCAGGATCCGCGTCTCGCCCAGCGCCGCCCAGTGCCGGCGGAAGGTGGGGTCGGTGTACGACGCCCCTTCGGTCGCCTTCAGGAACGCGAACCCGACCCCCGCCTCCTCCACCGCGCCCCAGTCGACCCGCCCCTGGTAGTGCGACACGTCCACCCCGCGCGCCGGCAGGTCGTCGTTCGCGGTTGCGGCGCGGGTGAATGCGGTCGCGCGCGTCGCCGCCACGGGAGCGAAAGACGCTGCCGGAGCGGAAAGATTTGCCGGCGTGTTCGCGTCTCCCAACGAGAACGGATGCCCCGTCGCCACGGCGACGGGGATCAGGACGGCGGACGCAAGCTTGAGGCGGAGCAACGGCATACGGACGGCAACCTGTCTCGGGTGCGATGCGCAGCGGCCTGGAAGTACAATCCAGACCGGCACTTATCGCACGTCAAGAGCGAAAAGCTTGCCATCGGGACGAGAACGGCCGGTGCGGCGGGGGATCGGCCAGGACGAAGACTGATATGCGACGCGGGACGCGGTTCCTCCGTTCCCTCCGTTGCTCCGTGTGACCCCGTCGTTCCGAGCCCTGCGCGCGAAGGGCCCGGGATCGCTCCCGGGCCCCTCGTGCGTCGCCGCGCCATCACCCGTTGAACCGGTTCATCGCGGGCTCGATCCCCTGCTCCATCCACAGGCGGATGCCGTCGATGCAGTCGTCGAAGCGCTCGCGGACCAGCTCCTGGTCGCGCTTGGGCATCGGGGAGAGCACCCAGTCGGCCAGGTCCCACTGCGGCGGCTTGGCGCCCACGCCGATGCGCAGGCGCGGATAGGCCTTGGTCCCCAGCGCCTGCTCGACGGACTTGAGGCCGTTGTGGCCGCCGGGGCTCCCGTCGGGGCGGAAGCGGATGCGGCCGGGCTCCAGCGCCACGTCGTCCACGATCACGAGCATGTCCTTCGTGACGTCGATGGCGTTCATGCGCTTGTAGGGCAGCAGCGCGCTCCCGCTGCGGTTCATGAAGGTGATGGGCTTCACCAGCCGCACCGCCCACGGGTCGAGCCGTCCGGTGGCCGTGGCGGCGTTCTTGTCGGCGCGGAAGCGGCCGATGCCCCAGCGCTCGGCCAGCTCGTCCAGCAGCCACCACCCCACGTTGTGCCGCGTGAGCGCGTATTCGCGCCCCGGGTTGCCCAGCCCCACGATCACCTTCAACGACGCCACGCCGCCACCTTCCCCTTCCCGTTCGGATCGAAACAGTCTCCGCGCGCGCTCCCACATGCGCCCCGCGTGCCACGTAGCACCGGCCTCCCCGCTCACCTCGTCCGCACGCACGTCTCCCCCGCCCCGGCGAACGAGCTCACCCGCCTCCCGGCTGCACGAGCCGGCAGAGCGCGCGGACGACGCGGTCCCATTCGGGCCCCTGCGGCTCCTTGCTCCACTCGATCTCCCTGCTCCTCCCCAGCGGCACCTCGTACACCATCTCGCGGCCGTTGTAGTAGCGGATGGCGCGGTAGTCGTGCTGCACCAGCTTGCAGTCCACCACCACCTCGCGCTCCTCCGCGTCGTAGGGAGGGTTCGCGGCCACCAGGTGCACGTCGCGCCAGTCCCAGCGCACGCGCGCCGTCACCAGGCGCGCCACGCTGGTGGTGGCGCCCGCCGAGTCCCAGCTGGCGACCAGCGAGTCGGCCACGTGGATCGGCCGCCAGGTGGCGGCGCTCACCCGGCCGGCGTACCACCCGGTGCCCCGCTGCGGGTTGGAGCGTACGACCCGCGGTTGGAACGTCTGCTCCCTGATCAGGCGGGCGCGCGGGCTGTCGTAGGTTTCCACCAGCCGCCCCTTGTCGCTGTACACCAGCATCCAGCTCCCGTCGGCCGCGTTCCACATCCACGACGAGGCCGCGACGCCCGCCGTCCCCGGCCCCTGGCGCGCCTTCAGCACCGCCAGGCGCGCCTGGTAGGCCTGCACCGCACGCGCCTGCGGCAGCGAATCGCCCACCACCCAGATGGTCCTCAGCCCGCCTGGCGCGAATACGACCACCACCGAGTCGCCCCCACGCCGGAACGCCCACCGGACGTGGTTCAGGCTGGTGCTGTCGGTTCCCGTGAACCGGTAGCCCTGTGCGCGCAGGCGCTGGGAGGCGGCCTCGATGCCGCCTTCCCACGAGATGCCGCCGAAGGTGAACCCCGCCTGGGCGCGCGAGGGAGCCGGGCACAGGAACGCCGCGGCGACGGCGAGAGCCGGAACGAATCGTCGCATCGCAAGGGACCGGTGAGAGGGAAGCCGTGGATGAAGCGTGGGAACGCCGGTGGGATGACGAAAGCGCGGGCGGCTCCCCTGCCGCCAGAAGAACCGCCCGCGATGGTCGTGCACAGCCGTCCCGTGGGGACGGCGGAAGGGCTACTCGTCGTCGCCCTTGGCGCCGCCGCGCAGAACCTCGGGCTCGGCCACGGCCTCGGTCGCCTCGATGTCCACGCCCGCCTCGCCCACGCGCGGCGCCAGCACGCTGGCCACGGGGAGCTCGCCGTCCATCAGGATCGTCACGTTGGGGATCGAGATGTCGGACACGCGCACGCTCTCGCCGATCCCCAGGTTCGAGATGTCGACCTCGGCCGCCTCGGGGATGTTGCCCGGCAGGCACTCCACGTGGAGGTCGTACAGCACCTGGTCGAGCACGCCGCCCTCGTCCAGCACGCCCTTCGGGGTGCCGGTCAGGCGCACGGGGATGTCCAGCTTGAGCGTCTCGTCGCTGTGCACCAGCAGGAAGTCCACGTGCTGCAGCTCGGGGCGCCAGGGATGGCGCTGGATCTCGCGGATGAGCACGTCGGCGCGGGTGCCGCCGTCGATGTCCAGCCCGATCAGCGTGTTCTCGGGGTTGACGTGGTTCAGCAGCAGCTCGAGCTCGTGCGCGTCCACCGACAGGCTCTCGGTGCGGTCGCCGTGCCCGTACAGCACCGCGGGCACCTTGCCGGTGCCGCGCAGCTTGCGCGCGGTGCCCTTGCCGGCGCCTTCGCGGCGCGTGGCGTGGAGCGTTGCGTTCGCCATGATTCAAAACCTCCGTTATCGTCCAATGAAAGAAGAAGCCCGGCGGGCGGTCGCCCGGCCGGGCCCGTGTGCAGTCACACCGCTTCGAACAGCGAGCTGACCGATTCGTTCACGTGCGTGTAGCGCACGGCCTTCGCCAGCAGCTCGTCGGTGGAGAGGATGGTGAGCCCCGGCCACTGCTTGTGCTCGGGCACCGGGATGGTGTCGGTCACCACGATCTCGGTGAACGGCGCGCCCTGCAGCCGGTCCACCGCGGGGCCGCTGAGCAGCGCGTGGGTGGCGCACGCGTACACGTCGCGCGCGCCCAGGTCCTTGAGCGCCCGGGCGGCCTGCGCCATGGTGCCCGCGGTGTCGATCATGTCGTCGGAGAGGAGGCAGTCCTTGCCCTCCACGTCGCCGATCACGTTCATCACCTCGCTCACGTTGGCGCTGGGCCGGCGCTTGTCGATGATGCCCATGGTGGCGTCGAGGCGCTTGGCGAAGCCGCGCGCCATCTTGGCGCTCCCCACGTCGGGCGAGATCACCACCAGGTTGTCGAGCTGCTTCTCGCGGAAGTACCGCACGAACACCGGCGCGGCGTACAGGTGGTCCACCGGGATGTCGAAGAAGCCCTGCAGCTGGTGCTGGTGGAAGTCGATGGAGAGCACCCGGTCGGCGCCAGCGGCCACGATCATGTTGGCCATGAGCTTGGCGCCGATGGCCACGCGCGGCTGGTCCTTGCGGTCCTGCCGGGCATAGCCGAAGTAGGGGATCACCGCGGTGACCCGCGCGGCGCTGGCCCTGCGCGCAGCGTCCAGCAGCAGCAGCAGCTCCAGCACGTTGTCCGACGGCGGGCAGGTGCTCTGGATGATATACAGGTCGCGCCCGCGCACGTTGTCGTCGATGCGCACGAAGATCTCGCCGTCGGCGAAGTTCTTGATGGTGGCGCGGCCCAGGTCGCACTTCAGCAGCCCGGCCACCCGCTCGGCCAGCGGCAGGTTGGCGCGGCCCGAGAGCACCATCAGGTTCGTGTCGGCAATCCTGTCTTCGTACATCGCTGGCGGCGGCGTTCCGTTCCGGGTTGCGTTCTGGGAATCGTTAGAATAGGCCGCGCGCGGGGGGAGCGTCAAGGCAAGGGGGTCGCGCGCAGCTCCCCGGCGAGTCTCCCCACGCCCCTTTCCGCTCGCCCCTGCCGGAGCATCCGCCGGTCTCGCTACCCGCGATGTCCGCCGGTTTTCCGCTCAGACGTCCGCCAGATTCGTCCGCCAGATTCGTTCGCCGCACGTCCGCCGCACGTCCGCCGACACGTACGCCGCACGTCCGCCGACATGTCCGCCGACATGTCCGCCGAGACGTCCGCCGGTTGAAACCGGCGGCTGGAACTTCGGGAAACCCGCCTTCGCGGGTTGCGACCGCGGCTTCCGTGCGGTTCCGAGTACGGTCATGCCACCGCAGCCATCACGAAAAGCATGTCGCTGTTCTGGATCAGCAGGAAACGAAGAGGCCCGGGATCGCTCCCGGGCCCCTCGTACACGGCGGAGACGGGGCAGGCTGTCCCCTGTCCCCTGTTCCCTATCCCCTGAAGTTCAGCGTACGAACTCGCCCGCGTCCTTGACCTGCACCGGCGCCAGGTTCAGCGCGCGGATCCCGGCCTCGATCACCGAGCGGTCGCCCACCACCACCACCACCGAGTTGCCCGGCCGCACGTACTGGTTGGCCACGCGCTTCACGTCGTCGGCGGTCACCGCCATGATCCCCGGCACGTAGCCGCCGAAGAACGAGGGGTCGATGCCGTAGGTCACCAGCTCGGAGAGGCGGGCGGCCACGTCGGGGGTGGTCTCGAAGTCGCCGGGGAAGCCCAGCGCCACGTAGCGCTTGGCCTTGTCCAGCTCGTCGGCGGGAATCGGCTGGGTGCGGATGCGGTTCAGCTCGCCGAAGAACTCGACCAGCGCGCTGTCGGTCTTGGCGGTCACCACGCCGGCCTGCGCGGTGAACGGCCCCGCCGCCTGGCGCATGCTGAAGCCCGAGCGCGCGCCGTAGGTCCAGGCGTGCGTCTCGCGCAGGTTCATGTTCAGGCGGCTGGTGAACGACCCGCCCAGCAGCGTGTTGAGCACCTGCAGCGCGAAGAAGTCGGGCGTGTTGCGCCGCACGCCGGGGTGGCCGATGCGGATCTCGCTCTGCGCCGCGCCGGGCTTGTCCACCAGGTAGATGGTGGTGGCGCCGATCTGCGGGTCGGTGAGCGCGCCCTCCATGGTGGGCGCCGCGCCCATCGCCCGCCACGACCCGAACGCCTGCTCCACCTGCGGCTGCAGCGACGGGTCCACGTCGCCCACCAGGATCAGCGTGGCGTTCTCGGGGCGGTAGGCCGCGTGGTGGAAGGCCATCACGCGGTCGCGGTCCAGCGTGCGCGTGGCCTCCACCGTGGCGAAGCGACCGTAGGGGTGCTGCGCGCCGTAGACCAGCGACGAGAAGGCGTTGGCGGCGATGGCGCCCGGCTCGTCCTTGGCCCGGGTGAGGTTGGTCACGCGCTCGTCGCGCACGCGCTGCACCTCGTTGGCCGGGAAGTCGGGGCGCATCACCACGTCGCTCATGATGCGCAGCGCCGCCGGGAAGTTCTTCTTCAGCACGTACAGATTGACCTGCGCCGCGTCCCACCCGGCGTTGGTGCTCAGGCTGGCGCCCAGCAGGTCGATGGCGTCGGCGATCTGCAGCGAGCTCTTCCCCGCGGCGCCTTCGTCCAGCATGCTCGCGGTGAAGGAGGCGAGGCCGGGCACCGACGCCGGGTCCTCGGTGGTGCCGGCGCCGCGGATCACGAGCACGGCGCTCACCACCGGCAGCTCGGGCTGGCGCACGAACATCACCTTCATCCCGTTGGCCAGGGTGCGCTGCACCGGCACGGGCGGGCTCACGGCGGGCGCGGGGCCCAGCCGCGGAGGAGTCGTCGGAAAGTCGGTCTGCGCGAGCGCGGCCACGGGCACCGCGGCCAGGAGGGCGCCCAGCGCTGCGGCTTGGGAGCGGTTCATCAGCGGTTCTCCGTGGCTGCGAGCTCGGTCTTGCCCTGCGGAACGAAGCTCAGCACGATGTGGTTCTTCCCCTGCAGGTACTCGCGCGCCACGCGCTGCACGTCGGCGGGGGTGAGCGCGCGGTAGCGGGCCAGGTCGCGCGAGGCGAAGCCCGGGTCGCCGGCGAAGTACTCGTAGTCGTTGAGCTGGTCGGCCTTGTTCTGCACCGTCTCCAGGTTGCTCACGAACGCGGTCTCCAGCCCGTTGATCACGCGCTGCAGCTCCTCGGCGCTGGGCGGCGTGGCGGCCACGCGCGCGATCTCCTCCGTCACCGCCCGCTCCAGCGAGTCGAGCTGGGTGCCGGGCTTGCCGCGGACCACCACCCAGAAGTCGCCCGAGAGCATGTTGGAGTCGTTGAACGCCGACGTGGTCTGCGCCACCTGCTGCTCGTACACCAGGCGCTTGTACAGGCGCGAGCTCTTGCCCCCGGTGAGGATCTGCGCCAGCGCGGCCAGCGCCGCCTCGTCGCGGGTGAAGCGCTGCACCCCGCGCCACACCATGGTGACCTGCGGCAGCGTGACCCGGTCTTCCTTGGTGATGTAGCGCGTGGCGGGGATCGGCGGCACGGCCACGGCGGGCCGGGTCACGGCGGGCCCGCGCGGGATCCAGGCGAAGTACTGCTCGGCCCAGCGGCGCACGTCGGCCGTGTTCACGTCGCCGGCCACGGTGAGCACGGCGTTGTTGGGCGTGTAGTAGCTGCGGAAGAAGCCCTTGACGTCTTCCAGGCTGGCGGCGTTCAGGTCGGCCATGGAGCCGATGGTGGTCCAGTGGTACGGGTGCCCGGCGGGGTACAGCGCGTCGTACGCGATCTCCCACATCAGCCCGTACGGCTGGTTCTCGTAGCGCTGGCGGCGCTCGTTCTGAACCACGCCGCGCTGCGTGTCGAGCTTCTGCTGCGTGAGCGAGTCGAGCAGCGTGCCCATGCGGTCGGCCTCGAGCCACAGGGCCAGCGGCACGGCGTTGCTGGGCAGGATCTCGTAATAGTTGGTGCGGTCGGTGGTGGTGCTGCCGTTGTTGGAGGCGCCGGCGCCCTCGAGCAGGTTGTCGAACACACCCTGCCCCACGTGCCCGCTACCCATGAACATCACGTGCTCGAACAGGTGGGCGAAGCCGGTGCGGCCGGGGCGCTCGTACCCCGAGCCCACCTTGTACCAGATGTTCACCGCCGCCACCGGGGTGGAGTGGTCTTCCGCCACGATCACCTTCAGCCCGTTGGGAAGGGTGAAGGTGCTGTGGGGGATGTTCACCTCCTGCGCCGCCAGCGGGGCGGCCAGCAGCAGAAGGGGCACGACGAGGCGTTTCATGCGAGGCGCCTTTCGGGTGTGGATGTTTCTCGTGGGAATCAGGCTAAGAGCTTAGCACCGCCCGGTGAAGCCCGCCAGACCGCACGGTGAACCCCGCTCACGCGGCGGTGTTCCGGCGCACGCGCCGCGGCCGGCCCCCCATCTCGCCAACGTAGATAACGGCGCATCGAGTGCGGCAGTGCGAGGAGAGAGGAGAACTTTGGGCCGATCACGACCGGCTCCCTGAACGAGCATCCGCCACGACGCGCCTCGCGGGCGCGGTGCCGACGTTTCGGCGTGCGCTGTGGATCAGTTTTTTTGAAACTGGACACCACCGCCCGAATCGGCGTGCATTCCGGATGGATGCGGCCCCGGGAACGCGCTTTGGCCCGCCCGTAGATCGTCCGGAGACGAATCCGGGGGCGGGCCGGGACATGGAGGAATGCTCAACCTGATCCACGCTGTTGCGGGTGCCGGCATTCGCCGCGGGAAGTGTCGAGACGCGCCGCCGGCGGAGGCGCGACCTGGTACCCCGTTGGCACCGGGAAGCGCGTCGCGCGCCGGGTCGAGGGTGGCGGTGGTGCCGGGCTGCGCCAGGTAGCGGCGCCGGGCCACTGGACACCGGTCCGCGAAAAGCCGGGAGGCACACCACTCCACCGTCAGGGCGCGACCCGCGCCAGCGTCACAGGCCGACGATGTCGCGCGACTCGAGCACGGGGGTGGGGTAGCCGTCGCGCGCAACCTTGATCATCGCCCGGCCGAACTGCTCGGTGGTGGTCACGTAGCTGGGCGCCAGGCGCCGCATCACCGGGAAGAGCGGGCGCAGGGCGGTGTAGAGGACGCGGTACAGCCGGGTGCTGGAGGTGATGCCGTGGCGCGGGAGGATCATCGCGGGGCGGAACACGTACACGTCCTTGAACGGCAGCGCGATCAGCGCGTTCTCCGTCTTCCCCCTGACGCGCGCCCACATCACGCGCCCCCGCTCGCTGCTGTCGGCCCCCGTCCCCGACACGTAGATGAAGGTCATCGCGGGGCGCACCGCGAGGAGGGTACGCGCCACCGACAGCGTCAGGTCGTAGGTGAGGCGCGTGTAGTCGGCCTCGCTCATCCCCGCCGACGAGACGCCCACGCAGAAGAAGCAGGCGTCGAAGCCGGCCAGCTCGTGGCGAACCGCGGACAGATCGGCCAAGTCGGGCACCACCAGGTCGCGCAGCTTGGGGTGCTGCTGCCCGGTGGGCCTGCGGCCAACGGCCACCACGCGCCGCACCCCGGGGTCGAGGAGGCATTCGCGCAGGGTTCCCTGCCCCAGCATTCCGGTGGCGCCGAACAGCAGCACGTCCATTGGTTCGATCCGTTCGCGGGAGGCGCGCCACGGCCGTCCACGGCGGAGCACGCGAGAGGAGCCGCCGGCAGGATCGCGCGGCGCCGGGAATGCTGAGAACGATATTGGCATCGCACAAGTCCGGAGACTCGAAACATGACGAAACGTCACGGACTCGACGAACCAGACGAGTCGACCGGAGCCAGTTGACGGTTCGGACGGCATCGATCACCCGGACATCGACGCCACCGGCGTCCACTGGCCAATCGGAGCGTAGTTTCGGCTCCATCGGCCGGGTAAGCGCGCGAATCCGGCCGGGATGCGTGCAGAGCGTCCGAATATCATCCGAAAGGCTTGCTCACGCCCGTAAAATCCTCAATTTGAGCACCACCGCCCCACTCGCCTGCCAACCACCAGATCGCAGTTGCAACCAACCCTGCCCTCGCGGATCGGCGGAGGCGCAGGCGAACGCAGCCGTATCCACGACCCGACCCCCGAACCATCCCCGCCCGGAGCCTGGCCCCATGGAATTCGCGCTCGACAAGCTCAACGCCGAAGACATCCTGCACAAGCTGGTGAACACCGCCGTGGACCAGGTGCCGTTCGGCGGCGGCGTGCTCAACTACTTCGTGGACACGGTGATCTTCCCCACGCCCGAGGTGGACCTGTGGGCGCAGATGGAGGGGAAGGTGGAAGCGCTGCTCAAGGGGCAGATGGACCAGATGGTGTCGTCGCTGGCCGCCAGCAGCGCCACCGTCCTGTTCGCCAAGCTGCGTTCGTTCGGCGACCAGCTCCGCCAGATCGGCTACATCACCGACCACGACGAGCGCAAGCAGCGGCTGGGGGCCATGCTTGCCCTGCTCGACTCGGCGCTGGCCGAGTGCAGCGCGCTCCCCGGCGCGCACTGCCTCACCGCGCCCGACGTGCTCCGGCCGCTGTCGCTGACGCACGTGGCGATCCTGATGGAGCTGAAGACGATGGAGCCCCACCGCTACGAGCACCAGTCGGCGCTCAACCGCACCGCCATCCTGTACAGCGACCTGGCGGCCAAGCTGTACCACCGCGCGCTCCAGTGGCGCATGACCATGATCGCCCGCGGCGAAGGCTACCTGCACATCTGGGACAGCAATCCCCAGCCGCAGAAGCACGACGTGCACGTGACCGTGTACGACCGCTTCTACGAGAACCGCTGGCAGCCCGGCGAGAACGGCGTGGCCATCATCACCAAGACCGAGCGCGGGCTGTGGACCGACCGCGTGGACCTGCGCTACGAGGCGATGCTCACCGCCGCTAGATCCGAGCTGTCGGCCTACGGCGAGCGCGCCCAGGCCGAGTTCACGGCGCTGTGGGACAGGAAGCTGCTGAACTACACCAAGGGGTTCATGAAGCTGGTGGACTGGGACGGCGTGAAGGCCGAGAAGGCGGGCACGGCCGCCCGGGGCCCGCGCGCCTTCACCTTTCCCCGCACCCCCACCCCCGCCGCGCAGGTGAACGGATCGACCCTCGACCGGCTGGACCTGTTCCTGGAGCAGCAGATGGACCAGTTCACCGTGTCGGGCCCGCGCTACGTGCAGACCTACCGCCTTCCCGCCGCGGCGCTGGAGGGCCCGCACGCCGTGATGCACACCCGCGCCGACACCTACGACACGGCGGTGGCGTGCATCTACTTCCAGGAGCGCGGACAGATGGGGCGCGCCGCCGACCTGGCCGACGCGCTGGCGGTCGCGCTGAACCACGACGCGAAGGGCGGCGGCCGCATCGTGGCCGCCACCCGCGGCGACGAGCTGCTGGACCGCGGGGTGGGCAACACCACCTCGATCTTCGTGCACGACGGCGGGCGGCGCGACGTGGGGAACATGAGCTGGGCCGGGCTAGCGCTCACCCGCATGTTTCACCGCACCCGCCGCTACCGCTACCTGCACGCCGCCGAGACCATCGGCCGCTGGATCATCGCCCACTGCAGCGTGGCCGACGAGTGGGGCGGCTTCAGCGGCGGCGAGGACCAGTGGGGCGGCAAGCTCGCGTGGCGCTCGGTGGAGCACAACGTGGACGCCTTCACCTTCTTCGCCAACCTCCACCACCTCACCGGTGACGCGGCGTGGGCCGCCGCGTCGGAGAGCGCGCGCGGGCTGGTGATCGCCTGCCGGGTGGAGCGCAACCTGAACGCGATGTGGTACGTGACCGGCACGGGCACCACCCAGGTGCTGAACGACGAGGTGATCCCCACCGACACCCAGAGCTGGACGGCGCTGGCGGGGATCGACCCCGGCCGGGCCGAGGGGATCAGCCTGTCGTACATGATCCAGCATATGCACACCTCCAGCGCCGGGTTCGAGGGGACGAAGTTCGCCCAGCACGGCGCCGAGGTGCAGAACGAGGCCACCGCCGGCGCCGCCATGGCGCTGTGGCTGTGCGGCGGCGACGCGATGCGCCCCATGGCCCAGCGCTGGCTCGACTCGCTCACGCGCCAGATCACCGAGGCCCCCAACGCCGACGGCTACGGCGTGGTGGCCACCCCGGCCGCCGAGGCGAAGACGGGCCCGGGGCTGGGGTGGAGCTACTTCAACTTCCTGCACGTGGCCTCGTCCGCGTGGACCGGTCTGGCGCTGCTGGCGCGCGACAACCCCGGCGCCAACCCCTACGCGCGGCTGGACACGGTGGGGAAATGAGGCAGGCCGGAAGGAATCTCACGCAGAGCAGCAGAGTAGCAGAGGAGAGATGCAGAGAAACTCCGGCGGTCACCGCCGTCATCTGCTGCTCTGCGTGAGAAGATTTACGGGATCTCGATCCTGCGCGGAACTCCGCAACGTGGGATGAAACACCTTTCTTCCTGAAGACGGGGAATTCACGGCGTCTGGAGACGACGCACCAGCGGGAACCGAAAGCAGACGCCCCGCGGGCAGGTGCCGGCGGGGCGTCTCGTGCGTTGCCATCGTGCGTCGCGTGGACGTCTATGCGGCGGCCAGGGCGAGGCCGTCGGCGTCGATCAGCTCGGCCATGGCGAGCGCGAACCAGGGGGTGTAGCGCTCGGGATGCGCTTCGGCGTCGGCCAGGGCGTCGGCGGGGGCGGCCCAGCGCCACTCGCTCACCTCGGTGTCGTCGGGGTGCGGCGCGGCGTCGTGGCGGCCGTGGAAGACGTGGTCGAGCTCGTGCTCCACCAGCGCGCCGCCCACCTCCCTGCGGTAGAGGAAGGAGCCGGCGGGCGTGAGCGCGCAGTCGAAGCCCATCTCCTCGCGCAGGCGGCGGCGGGCGGCGGCGTCCACGGGCTCGCCGGGGCGCGGGTGGCCGCATGCGGTGTTGGTCCACAGGCCGCCCGAGTGGTACTTGCCGCTGGCCCGGCGCTGCAGCAGCACCTCGCCCGCTGCGTTCAGCACGAACACGCTGAACGCGCGGTGCAGCAGGCCGCGCTCGTGCGCCAGCAGCTTGGGCGCCTGCCCCACCTCGCGGTCGTCCTCGTCCACCAGAACCACCACTTCGCGTGAATCCACCATCCGGGTCTCGTAGCTCCTCGTTTTCGTGTTCAGCGTATGACCGAAGATGCGCCATGGGGCAGCGCGGCTGCAACGGGGCTCATCGCGCGGCTCCGGCGGTTCATCACAAGGGCGATTGAGATCGCGGCAACGACTGCCCAAAGTCCGCTGCGCGGACTCGCGCGCGGCCGTCTCTGCAATTGGACAGGGACGGCGCGAACACGGGTCCCAGCCGGAACATCAATCCGCCCCCACGGCCATCGTTCGGCCGCGCCACTCCACCCGGCCGCGGGTGCGGAAGGAGGCGGCGGCGACCCGCAGCGCGAGCAGGGCCCCCAGCGGATGCAGCACCACCGTCCACCGGTCGTGCCCGAAGAGAACCGCCGCCGTGATCCGCAGCGCCACCAGCATCCCGAGCGCGGCCAGGGCCAGCGGAGCGCCGCGCAGCGCCGCCAGCCATGGATACACCGCGGCAAGCGCGAAGGTGACGACGCCGGCGGCGAACGTCGCCGGACGGCCGCCCAGCAGCGCGTAGACGTTCTTGCCGAAGCCGCGGCGCACGTCGCCCCAGCCGCCGTACATCCGCACCGACAGGTCGTCCGTGGCGGTGGCGGCCACCAGGCGCAGGCCGGCGCGTTTGACGGCGCGGCCCAGGTGCACGTCCTCCAGCACCTCGCCCCGCACCGCCGCGTGGCCGCCGATGCGGTCGTAGGCCTCGCGGGTGAAGGCGAGCCACTGGCCGTTGCCCATGGACAGCGATGGCGCGGCGGTGCGCGGCACCCACGCCAGCGGCAGCATCGCGGCCACCGGCAGCTGCGCGATCAGCGGCACCACCGCGGCCTCGGCGATGCTGCCGAAGCGGTGGCGCGGCATCGCCGTCGCCGCGTCTGCCCGCATCCGCTGCATCAGCGCCACCGTGTGCTCCACGGCGCGCGGGCCGGCGGCCACGTCGGCGTCGCAGAACAGCAGCACGTCGCCGCACGCCTCGCGCGAAAGCTGCTCGCACGCCCAGTTCTTCCCCAGCCATCCGCGCGGCAACGGCTCGCCAGCGACGACGCGCAGGCGGTCCGGATGGAGGCGCGCGAGATCCGTGGCGACCGACGCGGTGCCATCTCCCGACCGGTCGTCCAGGACGATGACCTCCATCCGCGGATAGTCTGAGGCGAGCAGCGACGGGAGGTTGGCGCGCAGGTTGGCGGCCTCGTCGCGCGCGGGGACCAGCACGCTCACCAGCGGCAGATCGTGCGGCTCCCCCGCCCTCTCCAGCCGCGGCGCGGTGGCCAGGTTGACCACGGCCACGGCGAGCATCGCCAGCAGCAGCGCGGCCGAGACGGCGTCGAGCACGGCCAGCGCGGCGCTCACCGGATCCGCGCGGCCTCGGGCGGCGCGAACGCGGCGCGGGGCGAGCCCAGCCGCTCGTATGGCCCGGGCCAGTGCCGCTCCGCGTCTTCCCCGTGCAGCGCGAGGAAGTCGAGGATACCGTCGATCTCGGCCTCCACCGCGCACTCCAGGGCGGTGTGGTCGAGATCCCGCTCGACGTGGATCGGCGCGCCGGCCGAGACGTAGACGGTGGGCGTGGGCGCCGTGCCCGGCTCATGGTGGATCGCGATGGGGAGCACGATGCACGGCGCGACCGGCCGCACGAACGCCTCGATCCCGCGGAGGAACCCCAGCGGCCGCCGGTGCGACGGCCAGAGGCGGCCCTGCGGGAAGAAGATCAGGGTGGCGTCGCTCCGCTCGCGCGCGCGGTCGCGCAGGAAGCGCACGGCCGCCAGCACCGAGCCGCGGTCGCCCGGGTCCACCCCGAACGCGCCCGTCAGCCGGAAGAAGGGCACTCGCCGCAGCTCTTCCTCCTTGGCCAGCGTGTACACCGGCGCGCGCGGGCGCAACATGCGGTGCACCTCGCGCAGGGTGAAGGTGTCCCAGAAGCTCACGTGGTTGCCGGCCAGCACCAGCGGCACGTCGCCCCGCAGCCCCCGCGGCAGCCCGGTGATGCGGATCGCGTTCAGCCGCCGCCGCTGCCAGGGCTGCTTGAACAGCTCGAACGCCGCCAGCGCGGCGGGCGAGAAGCGGCTACGCATCCGGCGTGGCCAGCGTGGCTTCCAGCACGCGGCGCTGCTCGGCCGGGAGCCTTCCCTTCTCCACCACGAAGCGCGCGATGGCGGTGTAGACAGCGGGCGGATACTGGCCGCGCACGCCGGGGAGGAGCCGCGCCAGCGCCGCGAAGTCTTCGCGCACGCTGCCGCCGCGGCCGAAGAGGCCGGGGAGATAGTAGCAGCTCATCAGCCGGAGGTAGCGCGCCTCGGCGTGCTGGGGGTTGAGCTCCACCGTGCGGTCGAGCAGCGCCAGCCCCTCGCGCATGTAGCGCAGCTTCTGCGGCGGCCAGGCGGCGTGCTTGGCGCGGAGCGTCACCAGCGCGCCCTGGTAGGCGGTAAGCGTGGCCTCGAGCGGCGAGCCCGCCTCGGGACGCGCGCGAGTGCGGATGCGCTCGATCTCGCTCAGCCCGCGCGCGATCGCGCGCCCGTCGCGCACCGACGCGAGGTAGATCTCGCGCAGCGGCGCCAGGTCCACGCTGTCGGCTGGGGACGTGGACGGGGCGGAGGTGGACGTCGGGGAGCTGGACATCGTTATCCCGGATTGGAACGTGTCCGCGCGCAACGCCGCCGGCGCGAGCGTGGAGAGGGCCAGCGCCGCAACCAGGATGCCGGGGCGCGCGAACGAGAACCAGCGGCCGCGGACGCTCGAATCGACCGTCACTGCAGCACTCCCGCGCGGGTGGCGAAGGGGGCGGGCGCCTCCAGCACCCCCGTGACCGCGGCGCGGCGGGTGGCGCGCAGCTGCCAGAGGGCGCGCGCGGCGAGCACCGCCTTCTCGGGCGCCGTGGTGCGGGCGCGCAGCCGCAGGTTGTCGTAGCCGTTGCGGCGGATGGCGCCGTGGATGCCGCGGTACACGTGCGCGGCCACGGCCACCGGCCGCTGCGCGAAGGCCGGCAGCCGCGGGATCGCGCCGAACGCCAGCGCATAGTCCGTTTCCGCGTCGCGCATCAGCTCTTCCACCAATCCAGCGTAGCCGGGGGAGATGGGGGCGCCGTGCTCGCGCATCTCCGCGAGGGCGCCGGCGGTCACGCCGTGGCGCGTCATCAGCTCCGCCGGGAGGTAGATGCGGCCGGCGCGGCCGTCCTCGCCCACGTCGCGGAGGATGTTGGTGAGCTGCATGGCGTGCCCCAGCGCCGCCGCGCGCTGCAGCGTGGCCGCGTCGTGCACGCCGAACAGCTCCGTCATCCACAGCCCCACGACGGAGGCCACGCGATAGGTGTACAGGCGCAGCGCGGCCGAGGTGGGGTACGTCTCGCGCCGGAGGTCCATCCGCATCCCCTCGCCCAGCTCCGCCGCGTAGGCGAAGGGCACGCGAGCCTCCGCCATCTCGCCCATCACCCGGTCGAGCAGCTCCAGCCCCGTCGCCCGGCCGTGGTAGGCGAGCCGCGACAGCTCCACCCATTCGTCCAGCACCGCCTCCAGCGCCGCTTCTCCTTCACCCTCCGCGCGGTCCACCAGGTCGTCGGTCACGCGGCACCAGGCGTAGACGCGGGCCACCTGCTGCGACGCGTGCGGCGGGAAGAAGCGCGCGGAGAACGAGAACGAGCGGCTGTTGCGCGCGAAGTAGCCGCGCAGGTCGCCCGTCGCCGGCACGCGCTGGCGGATGCGGCGGCTGACCCCGGCGCGCGCGCGGGGCGATGCGGAGAGACGCGCCTCTTCCTCCCGACGGACGGCGTCGCGGGCGCGCGCGCGCCAGTCGGCGGCGAGCGCGGCCAGCAGCGTGTCGCCCGGCAGCAGCGCGGCGCGGTCGGCGGCGAAGGCGGCGAAGCCGCCGTCCAGGCGCGCCAGCAGCCGCCGCAGCGGCGTGCAGCCGTCCGCGCCGGGGGCATGCAGCGCGTCGGCCACGTCCGCGGAGGAAAGGCCGAAGGCGGCGCCGGGGACTTCCTCCAGCACCCACGTCCACCGCCGCTGCCCATAGTCTCCCAGCGCCGGCTTGCCCGTGTCGGTGGCGGCGCAGTAGTCCAGCAGGTCGTCCAGCCGCTGGTAGAGCAGACCCAGGGTGCGGCCCAGCTCGTAGAAGTCGCGCACGTCCGCCCGCCCCATCACGGCCGGGGCGGCGGCCAGCGCGCACCCCAGCAGCGCGCCGGCCTTGTCGCGCGCGATCGCCTCGTACTCCGCCGGCGCCAGCGCGCGGCCGATGGCGCGCCCCTGCGCCACCTCGCCGGCGATGGTGCGCTCCACCGCCTCGGCGAAGAGGTCGGCGAAGGCGAGCGAGCCGGTGCGCGCGGCCAGGCGGTAGCTCCACGCCAGCAGGTGGTCGCCCGCCACCAGCGCCGCGCCCACCCCCTTCGCCGCGGCCAGCGTGGGCTGGCCGCGGCGGGTGGCGGCGCCGTCCACGATGTCGTCGTGCACCAGCGACGCCTCGTGCGCCAGCTGTACCGCCAGCGCGCCGAAGCAGGCGCGCGCCTCGCCCGCGCAGCCCAGCGCGCGCGCGGCGGCGTGCGCCGTCAATGGACGGATCAGCTGGCCGCCGAGGTCCACGCGCGGAGCCCCGCCGCATTGCGCGAGCAGCGCCGACAGCGTCTCGCGCAGGCCGTCGCGGGCCGCCGACAGCGCGTCGGCCGGCGCGCCGTCGCCCGATGCGCCGATCTTCGCCACGGCGCTCAAGCGGCGGCCTCCGCGGGAGCGAGCGCGGCGCGGCGCCGTGGTGCGCGCAGGCGGGCCAGCAGCGCGGCGGCGCCCAGCGCGGCCAGGGTGACCAGTGCGGCCGGCCAAAGCCCGCGCGCCAGGATCATCCCCACCGGCAGCAGCAGGTTGGCGGCGTAGAAGCCGGCCAGCCACCCCGTGGGCAGCCGCGCGATCCACCCGTCGGCGCGCAGGGCGGCCAGCGCGCCCATCAGCGCCAGCCCGGTGGCGTACCAGCCGAACAGGTTGAGCAGCGGCATCCCGTAGTACGGCCCCGGGGTGCCCCACTCCCAGTAGCGCGTGGCGTGGCTCATGGCCGGGTCCAGGCTCAGGTCCCAGCTGAGCAGGACGAACGACGCCAGCAGCACCCGCTCCCAGGTGCGGCTGCCGATGGGGAGCAGCCGCCGCGACAGCGCGTACGAGGGCACGGCCATGAAGAACCAGCTCAGCGGGATCAGCAGCGGCACGTGCCCGAACCAGCGCGGCCCCAGCGCCGCGGTGTAGGCGTAGGGGCCGAAGGGGAGCCCCACCGTGGTGCCCAGCAGCTCGCTGGAGAGGCTGATAGCGTAGAGCGCCGCGAAGGCGCCCAGCCACCGCCGCCCCGCGTGCACCCCCAGGAACAGCGCGAGCGCGGCGCCGGCCAGCAGGATCTGCACGCGCGAGAAGAAGAGGAACGCCACGCCGTAGAACCCCGCCGAGTCGGGATAGCGCGCCAGCAGCTCCGGGTGCGTGCCGAAGCTGGCGTAGCCTGCGATCGCCATGGCCGTGAAGGCGTACAGCAGCCACAGCGCGTACCGTGCGGCCCGTGCTCCCGCCCCGCCTTCCCCGTGTCCCATTCCCCTCACGCGTCCGCTCTCTCCCCGCGGCCCGAGGGGCCGGCGGCTGGGGGTCTGCAGATCCGGCCGGGCGGCGGCGGTCGTATCCTCCGCCCGTGCCCACCGGGTGGATTACGCCGCGGCGTGGCGCGTCGGATCTACCCTGCACCAAGTACGTCCAACCTTAAGACCTTGTACAAACCTTGTCAAGGAGAGAAGGAGATGATAGTTTGACATCGGCTGGACAACGCTAGGACAGAGCCGCGATGATATGGCGTCGCCGTCCGTGTGGAAGCGCGCCTCACGAGCGATGTCGGCGTGCAGTCCGCGAAGGCGGACTTGGTGCCCTTGTTGCCGCGAATTCATTCGCCCGGCGCACCGGTGCCGGCGTGGCGCACCGGAGCCCGGCCCTCGACCGATCGTCGAGTGCGCGCGTTCCAATGCGGCTTGTGGGGAGTGGGCGGACGATGCCTGACGCGCTGAGCGGAGCCTTCGCGGGATGATAACCTGATGAGCGAGACGGCGGTGGTGATCGGGAGCGGGTTCGGCGGGCTGGCGGCGGCGGTGCGGCTGCGCGCCATGGGGTGGCGCGTGACCGTGCTCGAGGCGCTCGACCAGCCGGGCGGCCGCGCGCGCGTGTTCCGCCAGGACGGCTTCACCTGGGACGCGGGCCCCACCGTGATCACCGCGCCGTACCTGCTGGAGGAGCTGTTCTCGCTGGTGGGCCGGTCGCTGGCCGACTACGTGGAGCTGGTGCCGGTGGACCCGTTCTACCGCATCCTCTTCCACGACGGCGCCACCTTCGACTACGTGGGCGACGAGGACAGGCTGCTGGAGCAGATCCGCCGCCTGAGCCCGGGCGACGTGGACGGCTACCGGCGGCTGGCCGCGCACGCCGAGCGCATCTTCGACGTGGGCTACACCCAGCTCGCCGACCAGCCCTTCCACCGCGCCGCCGACATGCTGCGCGTGATCCCGCAGATGATGCGGCTGCAGAGCTACCGCACCGTCTACGGCCTGGTCGCGCACTACATCAAGGACGAGCGGCTGCGGCAGGCGCTCACCTTCGAGCCGCTGCTGGTGGGGGGAAACCCCTTCACCACCACCTCCATCTACCTGCTGATCCACTGGCTGGAGCGGAAGTGGGGCGTGCACTTCGCCAAGGGCGGGACCACGGCGCTGGTCCACGCGCTGGTGACGCTGCTGGGCGAGATGGACGTGGAGGTGCGCCTGAGCACGCCGGTGGACGAGATCCTCGTGCAGGGCGGCCGGGCGGCCGGCGTCCGCACCGCGAGCGGAGAAACGATCCCCGCGTCGCTGGTCGTGAGCAACGCCGACCCCAGCTACGTGTACGGCCGCATGCTGCCGCCCTCGGCGCGCCCCCGGCACAGCGACGCAAAGGTGCGCCGCGTGCGGCAGTCGATGAGCCTGTTCGTGGGCTACTTCGGCAGCCGCAGGCGGTATCCCGAGCTGGCGCACCACACCATCGTGCTGGGTCCGCGCTACAAGCCGCTGCTCGACGACATCTTCCGCCGCCGCGTGCTGGCCAGCGACTTCTCGCTCTACCTGCACGCACCCACCCGCACCGACCCATCGCTGGCGCCGCCGGGGATGGAGACCTTCTACGTGCTCTCCCCCGTGCCCAACAACCGCAGCGGGGTGGATTGGGAGGCGGAGCGCACGCCCTACTTCGACCGGGTGCTGGGCGAGCTGGAGCGCCGGCTCCTCCCGGGGATCCGCGAGAACATGGTGAGCGGCCTGACCCTCACCCCGCGCGAGTTCGAGCACGACCTGCGCTCGGTGGACGGCGCCGCCTTCGGCCCCGAGCCGGTGCTCACGCAGAGCGCCTGGTTCCGCTACCACAACCAGAGCGGCGACGTGCCCGGCCTCTTCTTCGTGGGCGCGGGCACGCATCCCGGCGGCGGCGTGCCGGGCGTCCTGTCGTCGGCCAAGGTGCTGGAGCGCGTGGCGCCGCGGCCCCAGCGACCGGTGCCCGTCCCCGGCCGTGCGCATCCGCCGGCATCGCGGCGATCGCACGCTGCCGCCTGAGCCGATGTGCGACGGACGATGGAAGCCGAGGACCAGGCGCGTGATATAAGTCGCGAGGAACCGGGCCGCTGATCACCCTGCACGACGAGACACGGCCCCGGGCGAACGCTTCGCCCGGGGCCGTGCTTCCTTCCATCCGCGCCTGCTTCAGTTCACGTAGACCGAGTAGCAGCAGGGGTAGCTCACCGGCCGCGTTTCGGTGGGCTCCACGCCCAGCGCCATCGGGGCCGCCATCTCGCAGCTCTCCACCCGCACCGCCTCGACGTTCAGCTTCATCTTGCTCATCGGGAACACTCCATGGGTCTTGGATCAGGATATCGGCCGCCGCGTGGTGCGCCGGCCCGTCGGGCGCCAACCGCGCCCGATGGCCCAACACACAAGCAGCCATCGTTCCATCCCGGCCATGTCTCCGGCCAGCAAATCCAACTGTTTGCATTCCATCGATTTAAATCAATAGAAGGTAGATCTAGCCACGTGTTTGCGATGTAAGATTCGAGACTCGCGCGCCACAGCACTGTGGCTTGAGCGCCACATTGAAGCCGCCACGTAAGAAAGTTTCATCGCTCCGTGCCTTCGGACAAAGTGTGTCCGGCGCAGCGAAGCGCGTCCCGTTGCCTCCTCCCGCTTCCACCACGGCCCTTGCCGCGGACCCGGCAACAGATTTAGGTGTTATAACGAATACCTGTCCACGCGCCGACGACGATCGAGGAAAGCCGAAGATGAGCACCACCATCCTGAACCGCATCCAGGACGTTTCCGCCAGGGCCGAGACGGCGCCGAAGCCGGCGCAGGCCGGCGCCTACGGTGTCCGCCCCGAAGGCTTCCGGCTTCCCGATGCGACGCGTATCGGCCGCGTGGAACTGCAGGTGGCCGACCTGGAGCGCTCGCTGGGCTACTATCAGAGCGTGCTCGGCTTCCGCGTGCTGGAGCGCGGCGAGGGGCACGCGGTGCTGGGCACGGAGGGCGGCGAGGCGCTGGTGGTGCTGCGCGAGAAGCCCGGCGTGCGGCCGGTGCCCAGGCGCGGGCTGCTGGGGCTGTACCACTTCGCGGTGCTCCTCCCCGACCGCGCGGCGCTGGGGCGTTTCCTGGCGCACCTGCGGCAGGTCGGCGCCTACGCGGGGATGAGCGACCACTTCGTGAGCGAGGCCGTCTACCTCACCGACCCCGACGGCCTGGGGATCGAGGTGTATGCCGACAGGCCGCGCTCGGCGTGGGTGCAGCTGGGCCCCGAGCTGGCCATGGCCACCGAGCCGCTCGACACCGCCGACGTGATCCGCGCCGCGGGGGGGCAGCCGTGGACGGGGATGCCCGCCGGCACCACCATCGGCCACGTGCACCACTACGTGGGCGACATCGAGCAGGCCGCGGGCTTCTACCACCGAGGCCTGGGCTTCGACGTGGTGGTGTGGAGCTACCCGGGCGCGCTGTTCGTGTCGGCCGGCGGCTATCACCACCACGTGGGGATGAACACCTGGGCCGCGGGGGCGCCGGCCGCCACGGACGGCGACGCGCGGCTGCTGCACTGGGAGCTGCTGCTTCCCGACGCCCCGGCGGTGAGCGCGGTGGCGGAGAGCCTGCGCGCCGCCGGCTTCACGCCCGAGCCGGCGGAGGGCGGCTGGACGGCGCGCGACCCGTGGGGCATCACCGTCCGCATCGCTGCCGCCGCACCCGCCTGACGCTGTCCGCGGGGTCGGAGGCGACGGGGAGAACGGCCCCGGCGCGTGTCTGCACTCGACACGCACCGGGGCCGGAGTGTATATGGAAGCGGCGTGAACCAATCCAGCATACCACGGATGAGGGGGTCGGATGCAGGGGGCAGCATTGATCGAGTGGCCGGGGCCGATCCTGGAGCTGATCGAGTTCGTCGGCGCGTTCCTGGCGGCCGGCGCCATCGGCTTCCGCTACACCGCCATGCGCCGCCTCCCCGACGTGGGCGCCGAGCGTTCGAGCAGCCGCGCGATCGGGGGCAGGCGCGCCGCGGCCATCGGCCTGGTGGGCGCGCTGGTGAACCTGTGGCACCTGTGGGAGGTGCTGCCACGCGCGGCCGCGCGCAACCATCTGACCATCCAGGAGCTGCTGACCCGCTACAACGCCACCTCGGCGTGGGCGGTCCTGTCGGTGCTGGCGCTGCTGGGCTTCCTGCTCGCCCTGGCGCGCGTCGACCTCGGCTGGGGGATGGCGGCGGTGGGGGTGGTGGTGGGGTCGCTGCGCAACGCGCTGGTGGGCAACTGGCAGGGGCTGGTGACGCCGGCGCACATGCTGGCCGGCGGGCTGTGGATCGGCACGCTGTTCGTGCTGGTGGTGGCCGGCATCGCGGTGGTGATGCGGCACGAGCCCGCCGGGCGCCGCGGCGCGGTGGTGGCCGACATGGTCAACGCCTTCTCGCCGCTGGCGTTGACCATGGGCGGACTGGTGGTGCTGCTGGGGGTGATCGCCGCGTGGCGCGAGTTGGGCGGCGACGTGACCCTGCTGTGGAGCACGCCGTTCGGCTACGGGTTGATGGTCAAGCTGCTGTTCGTGGCGGTGGTGTTCGCGCTGGGCGCGTGGAACTGGCGGCGGCAGCGGCCCTCGCTGGGCAGCGACAGCGCCGCGCAGGCGATCCGCCGCTCCGCCCGCGGCGAGCTGGTCGCGGCCGCCCTGGTGCTGATGGCCACCGCGGTGATGGTGAACCTCCCCAAGCCCGACGAGAAGCGCCCTCCCCCGGCGGCCTCGGGCGGCACGCCGCCGGCCGGCGCACCGGCGGGGCCGACGCAGCGCTGAACCCGTCGGAAGACGGCGCCCGGGGAAGGCGGACCCGGGCGCCGTTTGCATTCCGCCGCGAGACGGCGCTTGCGTACGGTTGATGCGGAGGGCGTGGCGGGCGCATTATCTTCTGCGGCACCACCCTACGCGCCGCGGCCGCGGGCGCGCCATCCCTGCCGGAGGAACGCTTGATTCGAACGATCTGGACCACGCTGGTGGCGGTGGTGGTGCTGGCGTGGTGGGGCATGGCGGTGATCTGGGAGGCGCGGCGCGGGCGCAAGCCGAGCCCGTGGTACGCGATGATCACCCGCCGCTGGTGCCGCTCGGTGATCTGGGCCAGCGGCTGCCCCATGGTGGTGCACGGCCGCGAGAACGTTCGCGAGGGGATTCCGCAGGTGATCGCGTCGAACCACATCTCGTGGTTCGACGTGTTCGCGCTGGCCTCGGTGATCGAGGTGCCCTACCACTTCGTCGCCAAGAAGGAGCTGCTGAAGGTGCCGTTCTTCGGGCGCGCGCTGGAGGCGGCCGGGCACATCACCATCGACCGTTCCAACCGCGAGCGCGCCATCGACAGCCTGCGCGCCGCCGGCGAGAAGATCCGCCACAGCCCGGGCGCGGTGGTGATCTTTCCCGAGGGCACCCGCTCGCGCACCGGGCGGCTGATGCCGTTCAAGAAGGGCGCGTTCATCCTGGCGGCCGAATCGGGGGTGGCCATCGTGCCCACCGCCATCACCGGCAGCTTCGACATCATGCGCCCCGGCTCGTGGCGCGTGAGCCCGCGCACCATCCACATCCACTTCCTGGCCCCCATCCCGCCGCACGAGGTAGCCGCCGTGAGCGCCCGCGGCCCCGACGCCCTGATGGAGCTCGTCCACGCGCGCATCGCCGCCGTCGTCGGCACGAGCGAGCCGATTACCGCCTGACCCGCCCCGGCGGGGAGGAGAACCAGCTCGGCCGGTCTACAGCCGTGCCGCTTTGCCGAACGCCCGGATCCGCTCCGTCATCCGGAACACGCCCGTCGATGGATTCCCACCTTCCTCGCCCACGCACGCCCGGTGGCGCTCCAGCGCTTCCGCCCTCCTGACCGCGTCGCCGTAGCCGGCGGCGAAATCGTCGAAGCGGAGGTGCTTGTCGTAGCGGGGCAGATGGTTGCGCACCAGGTGCCGGGCCTCCGCCGAAGTGGCGTGGGCGCCGTGATCGGCCAGATGCAGCAGCAGCCACAGCTCGAAGCATGGGTTCGACACCGCCAGGCGGATTCCGGCGCTCGCCGCCAGCGCGCGGGCGGCGTCCACGCGCGCATGCCCGTCCACGTCGAACACGCACCACACCTCGTCGTACGCGAGGTTCGCGTCGCGCCGCCGTTTCGCCTCCGCGGCCGCCGAGTCTCTCATCGCCACGGCACTCTCCACCAGCATCTTCGGGTCGCCGCCGGGGCTGTGCACGTGAACGTTGACCGTGTTGGCGCCCTGGGCCAGGCGGAACCCGTTGATGTAGTCGGGCTCGGTGGCCTCGCCCTCGCACACCACCAGCACCAGCGGCAGGGGGTCGCGAAACGCGGCCCGGCGGCGGAGCGGCCGTCCGTGGCCGGCGCCCGGGTCGCGCCGGGCCATCAGGTGCCGGTCCCCCGCACCCCGCCGGGCGTGGGGATGGCCGGAACGGCGCCGTAGCGGCCCTGCAGGTACCCACGCTCGAGGTTCTCGGTCTTTCGCGCGCGGAAATCCGTCAGCGGGAACAGCCGGGTCGCCCCGTCGTCGCCCTTTTCGGTGAACCACACCTGGTCGCGCCGGAGGATGCCGGCGTCGAGCAGGTTGGTGTCGTGCGTGTTGAAGATGAGCTGCGCGCCCTCGGGGTTGCTGGCCGGGTCGTTGAACATCCGCACCAGGTGCATGGCCAGGTGCGGGTGGAGGCTGCGGTCCAGCTCGTCGACGACGAGAGTCCCCCCCTGCGCGAGCGCCTCCACCACGCCCCCCGCCAGCGCGAACAGCGTTCGCGTGCCGGCTGACTCCTCGGCGAACGGCAGCGCCACGTCGGCGCCCGACCGGGCGCGGTGCAGCAGCCGGATGTCGGTGACGTCGCCGCTTCCGAGCAGCGCGAACATCGCCCCCGCCCGCTTGATCAGCTCCGACACCGCCGGGTCGTCCTCCACCAGCTCCAGCCCGCTGATGCCGAGGTCGGCCGCCTTGAGGACCGAGTAGACGGCGTCCCGGTACTCGGGGTCGCGGCAGCGCTGGCTCACGCGCACCGCCAGCGCGCCACGCCGCCGGTCTTCGTCCACCAGCAGCTGCTCGGAGAACCAGTTGTGGACCGGCGACAGCATCTCGTGATTGTTCTGCGCAGCCGCCGAAAGGAACAGGCTGTTGGGCCGCGTCAGCGAGCTGATGGTGCGGTTCTCGCCCGCCAGCAGGCGGCTGAAGGCGAACTCTTCGTCGCGCGCCGCGTCGCGCGTGAACCACTCCTGCCTGCGCCCGCGAGGGTAGGCGTAGAGCCATTCTTCCACGAACCGTGACTGATCGGCGACGAACCCGTACTCGTAGCGAACGCCGTCCAGCAGCAGGTCGACCCCGAAGAGCGAGGGCTCCGCGGCAAAGGCCGGGTCAAGCGCGAAGGGCGTGAGCGGAACGCCGTCGTGCGGCTTCCACAGCCCCTGCGAGTCCCTTACGGCCGTCCTCATGAGCGCAAGCGCATGGAAGACCGTCGATTTCCCGGATGCGTTCGGCCCGTAGATCCCCGCCGAGCGCAGCAACGCAAGGTCATAGGGCGCCACGGGCACCACGGAATCCGGATGCTCGGTCAACGTGGATGCCACGAGCGACAGCTCCTGCTCATCCCGGATCGAACGAAAATTTCCGGTCCTGAAGCGAATCAGCACGAGAGCCTCGCAGCACTGGTGTGTGAGCATTTTATACCGGTTTCGTGCATATTATCTGCGCGAATCGATCTTAAACTACATCAGCTCTGCATTTATCGCAAGCTGAATCGTCCTGTCATCTCGCTGCGCTGATTTTGGGAGACGGCCCGGGGATCGACTCTCGCGCAGGCTCGTCCAACCGTCGCCGTCGCCGAGGCACGGTCCCTGCCCCGCTGTCCGGGACATGCGACGCATCTTCCCGATCCTGACGATGATCTTACCGGCGACGGCCGCCTGCGAGGGCGGCGGCGAACGCGTGTCCATCCGCGGCAGCTTCGCGGACACCGCGCTGGTGCCGACCGCCGTCTTCGCCGTGGAGGCCGAGCGCCAGGTGGAGGTGAAGCGCGGCGCCTTCGACCTGCGCGACCTGAGCGCCGGCCCGGTCACGCTGCGGCTGGTGCGCGGGGTGGACACCGTGGGCACCGTGGCCCTGCACAACGTGCCCGCCGGCACCTCGGTGGAGCTGACCGGGCTGGAGACCGACGGCCCTACCGGCCGCGCCTTCCCGCGCTCCGTTTCGCTGAGCGGGCCACCCGTGCTGCTGGTGAACAACCTGCGCATGGGCGGCGGCGACGCAGTTCCCGCGCAGGTGGACGCGCGCGGGGTGGTGCTGGCCGCCTCCGACGACCGCGCCGCGCTGCTGGTGCGCCCGGCCGACGCCGCGATCCCCGACCTGCGCGTGGTGATGGGGCTGGCGGCCGAGACGATGGTGCCCGACAGCACGCCGGTGGAGCTGGCCGGCGTGCGCGCGGGTGACTCGGTGCGCGTGGAGGGCCGGCCCGACGGCGGCTTCGTGGTCGCCACGCGGCTCACCGTGTGGCGCCATCTCGCCGAGTCGACGCGCGACGAAGCGGTGGCTTCGCCCGAGCCGCGGCGCGTCGCCGCCGCCTCGCCGCCGGAGCGGGTGCGTGAGCCGGTGCCGGCGGCGGTGCGCGTGCCGGTGAGCGTTACACGCGAGATCCGCCGGCAGATCGGCCGCGCACGGCCCGGGGGCGGAGGGGCACGTGGACGCGGAAACGGCAGGGGACACGGCAAGAAGGGCTAGCCGCCAGCCGCATCCCTCCCGGCGCTCCGCCCGCCGCGTTATCTTCCCCTCCACTCGTCCCCACCATCCGTCCCGGTCTCGACTCCACTCCGCCGACTCCCGTCGTGGCAAACACGCACGCCCGTTCCCGCAAGCGCGCCGAACGCAGGGGCGGCCCGGTCACGCCGCCGCCCGCGGCGCCCGGCGTTCTGCACCGCCTCGCCACCGCCACGCCGTGGAAGGTGGCGCTCGGCTTTGCGCTGCTGCACCTGCTGCTGGCTGTCGTCGCCTTCAACCCCACCCCCTACGTGGGCGGCGACAACGCCACCTACATGTCGCTGGCCAAGGCCCTGGCCGAGCAGCATCGCTACGTGGAATTGTGGGACCCGGCCATGCGGCCGCACACGCAGTATCCACCCCTCTGGCCCGCGTTCCTGGCGCTGATGTGGGTGGTGGGGCTGCGCGGCTGGATCGCCATGAAGGTGGTGGTGCTGCTCTGCTCGGTGGGCGCCGTGGCGCTTTCGTACCTGTGGCTGCGGCGCACCTCCACGCCGCGGGTGGCGTTCTGGGGGACGCTGGTGCTGGCGGTGGCCCCCGGCGTGCTCGACCTGAGCCACTGGGAGCTTTCCGACCAGCCCGCCTGGGTGCTCACCATGCTGGCGTTCTGGGCCTCCACGCACCTGGCCGGCGCCCCCGAGCGCGAGCGTGAAGGCGACGGCGTGGAGCGGCGGCACGGGCTGTGGCTGGGGCTGCTGGTGGCCGGCGTGGTGGCGGGCAACTTCGTGCGCGCGGCCGGGCTGCCGCTGGTGGTGGCGGCCCTGCTGTGGCTGGCGCTGCGGCGGCGGTGGCGCGACCTGGCGGTGCTGGCGGCGGTGTTCTTCCCCCTGGCCTTCCTGTGGTGGCTGTGGGGCCGGGTGAACGGCGCGCCCGGGTACACCGGCTTCCTCTGGCACGTGGACCCCTACCGCCCCGCCCTGGGCGACGTGGGCGTGACCGGAATGCTGCAGCGCCTGGTGAAGAACTCGGGGCGCTACGCCGCCTTCCACATGCCCGTGTTGCTGTTCTGGAGCGAGGCGCTGCGCTACCTGGCCGTCCCGTTCACGCTGGCCGCGGTGGCGGGGTGGGTGCGCCGGCTGAAGGCGCCGGGGCTCACCGGGGTGTGGGTGCCGCTTTACGCGGGGCTGCTGCTGGTGTGGCCGCCCACCTGGTCGGGCGAGCGCTTCCTGCTGCCGCTGCTGCCGGTGATGCTCTGCTACGCGGGCGAGGCGGCGCGCGACGGCGCCGCGCTCCTCAAGGCGCCGGCGCTGCGCGTGGCGATCCCGGCGCTCGCGGGGGCGGCGCTGCTGGTGGCGGCGCTTCCCGGCACGTACCGGGCGTTGTGGGTGGGGCGTCAGTGCTCGGCCCAGTACGCCGCCGGCGAGACGATTCCCTGCCAGAACGACGAGTACCACGACTTCCTGAAGATGGCGGAGATGGCGCGGGGCAAGCTGCCGCCCGGCTCGGTGGCGCTGTCGCGCAAGGCCACCTTCTTCTACGCACTGTCGGGCTACCAGAGCCGCACCTATCCGCTCAGCGCCAACCCCGACACCTTCTTCGCCTTCGCGCGGCGGTCGGGGGCGCACTACGTGGTGTTCGACAACATCAACGACCTGGCGCCGCTGTACCTGCACCCGGTGCTGATGGCCCGGCGTGACGACTTCTGCGCCATGCCGGGGCTCACCCTGCCCAACGCCAGCGTGCTGCGCATCGAGCCGGGCTCGCCGAAGCGGCCTGACGTGCCGGAGAACTCGGTCCGGCTCTGCAAACCGCGGCTGGAGCGGTAGGCAGGGGACAGGGGACAGCAGGAAGCACCGGATACGGAAGAAGCCTCACCGCGTGGTGAGGCTTCTTTCGTTCCTGCTCAATCGAACCAGATACGCAGCTGAGCCGAATCAGCCTTAACGCTGGATGGACGGACCTCTCCCGCGGGGGATGGGCCGGCGCCGGGTGAGCCGGGTCCGCCGTGGCCGACAACGGCTTCGTCGACAGATAGCATCGGATTACGACACAATGTTGCGACGGCAAGGAGCCGGTGTTACGCTTGTGGCATCCGGTTGGACTCAGACGTTCCGGCCGGAATCACTCTTCTCACCAGGAGGCACTCATGGGCAAGATCCGCATGCTCGACTGGCGCGCCGTGGCGTACGCCGTGTTGGTGGCCGCGTCGCTCGCGTTCGGGGCGAAGGAGGCGCTGGCCGCCGGCTTGTCGGGCCAGGGACGGACGGAGCGCGCCTGCAGCAGCATCTGCAAGCCCGAGTGCGGCAGCTTCGGCGGGTCGTACGTCGCCGGGCGCTGCCTCTGCTGCGGCTGAGCGGCCACGGGGCCCGGGCGGCCCAGGCCGCCCGGGCCCCGAGCGCCCGTCGAACATCCGGAGTCGTCGCCCTCCCCGTCGGCTACGCCCCCACCCCGGCGTGCTCCCTCGCTCGCCCGGCATCCTCCCCGGCATCGGCGTCGCCCTCGTACCCATCTTCCGGCGCGGTGCGGCGGATCAGGCGCGCGGGGTAGACCAGCTCCAGCAGCGGCGAGGTCATGAAGGTGGTGGCCAGCGCCATCAGCACCATCATCGCAAACACGGCCGGGCTGATCACCCCGATGTCCAGGCCGATGTTGAGGATCACCAGCTCCATCAGCCCGCGCGTGTTCATCAGCGCGCCGATGGCCGCGGCCTCGCGCCCGCTCATCCCCGTGGCCCGCGCCGCGATGGCCGACCCGCCGAACTTGCCCGCCACCGCCACCAGCACGATCAGCCCGCAGTAGCCCCACATCTCGGTTCCCTCCACCAGCCCGATGTGCGTGCGCAGCCCGGTGAAGGCGAAGAAGAGGGGGAGGAGGAGCACCACCGTCACGTCTTCGAGCTTGCCCGTGAGCGCGTGGACGAAGCCCTCGCCCTTGGGCATGATGGCGCCAGCCAGGAAGGCGCCGAACAGCGCGTGCACCCCCAGCGTCTCGGTGGCCCACGCCGACGCGAGGACGAGCAGGAGGATCACGCCCAGCATGTCTTGCGTCAGCCGGCCGTCGCGGTGGAAGCGGCGCTCCAGCGGCGCCAGCGCGCGGCGCACCCCCAGCACCATCAGCGCCACGAACGCGGCCGAGCCCGCCACGGTGGCCCACACCGGCAGCGCGCCCGACGAGGCGCGCACGATCGCCACCACCACGGCCAGGATGCACCACGCCGTCACGTCGTCCACCGCGGCGCAGGCGATGGCCACCGCGCCCACGCGGGTGCGCACCAGGCCGCGCTCGGTGAGGATGCGCGCCAGCACGGGAAAGGCGGTGACGCTCATCGCCGCGCCCATGAACAGCGCGAAGCCGGTGAAGGTGACCGACGCGTCGGACAGGCGCGGATACAGCCGCAGCGCCAGCAGCGAGCCAAGGAAGAAGGGCACCACGATGCTGGCGTGGCTGGTGACCACCGCGGTGTGGCCGCGCCCGCGCAGCAGCCGCGGGTCGAGCTCCAGCCCCACCAGGAACATGAACACCAGCAGCCCCACCTGGCTGATGGAGTTGAGGAAGCCGAGCGACGCGGGCGGGAAGAGCCGCGCCGAGAGCGCGGGCGCCACCCACCCCAGCAGCGACGGCCCCAGCAGGATCCCCGCGACCATCTCGCCCATCACCTGCGGCTGGCCGATGCGCCGGAAGAGGATGCCCACCCCGCGGGCGGCGATCACCACCACCCCGATCTGGACGAGAAGCAGCGCGATGTTCACGGATGCTCCCCCGCGGCGGGCGCCGCCTGGACCGCGTCCACGGCGAGCTGCGGGCACCCCGCCGCCCGCCCACCCATCATTCCCACCAGCCGCCGTGGCCGGGCGGCGGCGTCGATCCGCGCGCGCAGCGTGACGTGCGCCGGGCAGGGGCCGTACGTTTCGTCGCGCATGCCGCGACGCCCGGCGACCAGCGAGTCACCGGTGAGCCGGCCGCGCAGCGAGAGCGTGCCCAGCGCCACGTCCACGTGCTCGCCCGACTGCGAGACGGTGAGCACGCGCGTATCGGGGTCGATCGCGAGGGGGCCGCCCTGCACCCGCCACTCGCCCGCGATGGCAAGCGGCGCCTGCAGGCTCGCGCCGGCGCGGAGGATGATGATCAGCCCGGCGAGCGGCAGCCCCACCAGCCCGGCGTACACGGCGAGCGACTTGAGCGCTTGGGGATTGGAAGCCATTCGCCTTCTGGACAATTGAAAAACTCCGCCCCAGCTAGGAAGGAGGCGGAGTGTGGATCGCGCTGTAAGCGCCGCGCGAGGTGCGAAACTTAACGCGCCTGCACCTCCTGCGGCAATTACCGCATGGGCTCCCATTGTCTCTCGGGGCCACCAGAGGGGCCTGCCCGCGCAGAGCCAGCAGCGTCAGCGGAGGTGCCAGCGGAGGCGGAGAAACTCACCGCCTGGCTGGCTCCGTACCGCCTTCAGCCCGGCGCGGAATCGCCTTCCCGGATCCCCAGCACGCCGTACTGCCGCCCCAGGTCTCCGCCGCGGTGCGAGAAGAACTCGCCGCCGCCGCAGCGGGTGCAGTGCGCGGAGACGGTGATGCGTTCGGGGCGGACGCCGTGCGCCACGGCGCGTTCCACGATGGCCGCTCGCACGTCGATGGTGGCGCGGCCCTCGGGCGGCGGGCGGTCGGGGTGGATGGCGGCGTGCACCTCGGGCCCCACCTCGTAGCAGCGGCCGCAGATGGCGGGGCCGCAGTGCAGCCACAGCGCGCCGGCCGGGCTCCCCCACTCGGCCGCCAGCCGCTCGATTCCGCGCTCCACGATGCCGGCCGCCGTGCCCCGCCACCCCGCGTGCACCAGCGCGATGCGGCGCCGCTCGGGGTCCACGATGCTCACCGGCGTGCAGTCGGCGATGCCAACGGCGATCAGCAGCCCGGCGCGCGCGGTGGCGTGGCCGTCGTAGCCGTCCATCACGCACACGGCCGGCGGGCCCAGCTCGCGGTGTACCCAGATCTCCGTGCCGTGCACCTGCCGCGAGTGCACGGCCGTGGGCATTTCGGCCGCCGCCGCCAGCCTGCGCCAGCGCTCGATTGCCGCCCCGGCCGGCCGCTCGCCGCCCAGCGCCAGGTCGAACGGCTCGTCCGCGCTCCCCCGCCCCGTGGTGCCCTGCACCAGCCAGGGGAAGCGCTCGCTCCACCCGGGGTGAACCCACAGCGGCACGTCGCCCGGCAGCCGCGTCTCGGCCACCACGCGCGCGGCCTCGGCAGCCACCTCCGTCACAGCCCCGCGCCCTCGGGCGGGCCGGCGGTGGGGCCCGCCTGCAGGATGCGCACCTGCCCTCCGCCGCCGTCCAGCCGGTCGAGGCGGAGGCGCAGCTCGTCGAGCTCGGCCTTGAGCGCGTCGAACTCCTTGCGCGGCACCACGTCGATGCGCTCGCGCACGTCCTCGAACACGCCCTGCGCGCGGTCGAGGGCGCCGGACAGCGCGGCCTTGGCACGGTCGGGGTTCAGGTCGTTCTTCTCGGCGGCGTCGTTGATGGTCTCCTCGATCGCGTCCTTGAACGCGGCCAGGATCCCGATCCCGGCGCGGATCCCCTCGCCGATGCCGGCGCGGCCCCTCGGTTGTTCGTCGCTCATGCTCGGCTCACGGAACGGGAGTCACGGTTGATGGACGGCCGCGCACGCACGCGTGCAGCCGCCTCGACGCGAATGATACCCGCCGGGGGAAAGATCCGCACGCGGACGGCACCACATGGCGAAGGAGACAGGTCCGGCGGAGGGATCACGCGGAGCAGCGGAGGAGCAGAGACGTCACGCGGGTACCTGCGCTCCTTTGCCGCTCCGTGTGAGATCACCTTCGGCTCGGGCTGGCGAGCGACGGAGAGATGCTTCGGTCGTCACGCCTTCACGCGGCGCGTCTCGCCGGCGTCCTCATCCGCGGCGGGGAGCCAGAGCGTGAACGTGCTCCCCTTCCCCACCTCGCTCTGCACCGTCAGGTCGCCGCCCATCCCGCGCGCCAGGTCGCGGCTGATGGCCAGCCCCAGCCCGCTTCCCTCCGAGCGGCGGGTGCGGCTCATGTCCACCTGCACGAACGGCTCGAACACCTGAGCCTGCTTCTCGGGCGGGATGCCGATGCCGCTGTCGGCCACGCTCAACAGCAGCATCTCGGGCTCGCCCGTGCGGCGCGCGAGGCCCACGGAAACGGTGCCGCCCGGCGGGGTGAACTTGAGCGCGTTGCTGAGCAGGTTGATCACGATCTGCTGCAGCTTCTCGCGGTCGGCGCGCGCCGCCCTGCCCGGCGCGACGCGCACGGTGAACACCAGCTCCTTGGCGTCCATCTGCGGCTCCACCATGGGCGTGACGTCGGCCATCAGCCCGGCCAGGTCCACGGTCTCCAGCACGAAGTCGACGCGCCCGCTCTCGATGCGCGCCAGCTCCAGCACGTCGTTGATCAGCCGCAGCAGGTGCTTCTGGCTGCGCGCCACGCGGTCCAGCGCCTCGCGCTGCTCGCTGGTCACGGGGCCGTGGATCCCCATCTCCATCAGCTGCACGTAGCCGCCGATGGCGTTGAGCGGGGTGCGCAGCTCGTGGCTCATCACCGCCAGGAAGGCGCTCTTGGCCCGGTTGGCGTCGTCGGCCGCGGCGCGCTGCCGGTCGAGCTCCAGGGTGCGCACGAAGAGCTCGTCGTTGGTGGCCTGCAGGTACTCGGCCTGGGTCTCCAGCTCGGTGGCCGCCTCCTGGAGCTGCTGCTGCTGCAGCTCCAGCTCCACCGCCTGCTGCTCGAGCTGCTCGTTGGTGGCGCGCAGCTCCTCGGCGTGCTCCTGCACCTCCATCCGCGCGCGGTCGGCCTCCTGGCGCGCCAGCAGCAGCTTGTTCTCGAACTTGGCGCGCTCCTTCACCTCCATGAACACGCAGTCGTTGGCCCAGGCGCCGCCTCGCTCCACGCGCGCCACGTTGCACAGCACGTTCACGTTGCCGCCGTCGGCCGCGCGCAGCACCAGGAACACCTCCTCGGCCCGGCCGTGCATCCGCACCAGGGGGAAGAAGTGCGTCTGGTAGAAGATGCGCGCGCCGAGGCTGAGCACCGCCTCGAGGCGTCGCCCCTCCAGCTCGCCCGGGGCATGGCCGAGCATGGCCGCCAGCGTGGCGTTGGCGGCGGTGATGGTCCCGTCGTCGGCGAACGAGAGGAAGCCGACCGGGGCGTGGTCGAGGAGCGGGTCGATCGCCCGCCCCGGCAGGGCCCCGGCCTCGCTCAACCCGCGTGCGCAGGCTGCAGGTACTCGCGCATCAGCTCGATGGTCTCCTCCGGGTGGCTCAGGTGGGGGCAGTGGCCGGTGGCCTTCATCACCCGCAGCGTGCTTCCGGGCATCTCGCGGTGCAGGTACTCGCCCACCTCCAGGGGGGCCACCATGTCTTCCGAGCACTGCAGCAGCAGCGCGGGCACCGTCACCCGCGGCACGTCGGCGCGGTTGTCGGAAAGGAAGGTGGCCTCGGCGAAGCGGCGCGCCACCACGGGGTCGGTGGAGCAGAAGCTCTCGGTGAGCTCCTGGCCCAGCTCGGGGCGGCCGGGGTTCTTGACGATGGCCGGGGCCAGGAAGCTGGCCCACCCGATGTAGTTGCGGTCCATCATCTCCAGCAGCCCGTCGATGTCGGCGCGCTCGAAGCCGCCCACGTAGCCTTCGTCGTTCACGTAGCGGGGGCTGGGCCCGATCAGCACCAGCCGCTCGAAACGGCCGGGCTCCTGGTTGGCGGCCAGCACGGCCACCATGCTGCTCACCGAGTGCGCCACCAGCACCACGTCCTTCAGGTCCAGCGCGTGCACCACGTCCAGCAGGTCCTGCGCGTAGCCGTCCAGGGTGGCGTAGCGCTGGGCGTCGTACGCCATCAGGTCGCTCTTCCCCGATCCCACGTAGTCGAAGAGCACCACCTTGTACTCGTCCTCGAAGGCGGGTGCCACGAAGCGCCACATGTTCTGGTCGCACCCGAAGCCGTGGGCGAACACCATGGGCTGAGTGCCTCGCCCGGATACCTGGACGTGGTTGCGGGCAAGGATGTCGGGGGTCATGTGCCTGCTTTTGCTGGGAATGTCCAAGCCCCTCTCCCGGAGTGCGGATGAAAGGGCCATGCACCGTCCGTTTTCAGGCCGGTGAGTATCGCACGGGTAATACCCTGCAGCGAGTCGGAGGATTTTGCCGCCCGTCCCCGTACCTCTGCTGTTCGTCCCTGCGCTTCGCAACGACCGGCCTCGCGCAGTCTCGGGAGCGTCAGCAGGTGACGGCGGATGGTGACCGTCGGCTCTGCTGGCTCTGCTGGCTCTGCTGGCTCTGCTGGCTCTGCTGGCTCTGCTGGCTCTGCTGGCTCTGCGTGAGGCAAACGCTGTTCTTTCCTCCACGGTGGCATCGACGAATCACGCGCGGTCCGTGGGATGCGGGTCGGACGCCGGTTCGGAGCCGAAGTCATCCCCCCTGGCACGACGCCCGCCCGCCGGCGCGCCCCAGGTCCTCAATCCTCCCCGCCGGCAGTCTCTCCTCCCTGCGAGGGAAGCCAGAGCGTGAAGGTGCTCCCCACCCCCGGCTCGCTCCGCACCCCCAGGTCGCCGCCCATCCCGCGCGCCAGGTCGCGGCTGATGGCCAGCCCCAGCCCCACGCCTTGCTGGCTCTCGGCGGTGAGGTGGCGGTCCACCTGCACGAAGGGGTCGAAGATGCGGCGCTGCTGCTCGGGGGCGATGCCGCGGCCGGTGTCGCGCACGCGGATGCGCACGCCGCCGTCGGCGCGGTGGTAGCTCACGCGGATGCTGCCGCCCGGCTCGGTGAACTTGATGGCGTTGGTCACCAGGTTCAGCAGGATCTGCCGCGTCTTCTCGGCGTCGGCCCACACGGCCAGGCCGCCCTCGCCGCGCGCGCTCTCGTAGCGCAGGCCGCGCTGGGCCACCTGCGGCGTCACCAGCGCCTCCAGGTCGCCCAGCAGCGCGGCCACGGGCACCGCCTCGAGCTGGTAGCGCAGCTGCCCCGCCTCGATCTTGGCGAAGTTGAGGATGTCGTTGATCAGCGACAGCAGGTGCTGCCCGCTGCGCCGCATGCGCTCCACGTCGGCGCTCTGGGCGTCGTTCAGCTCGCCGTGGATCCCCATCAGCATCAGGTCGGCGTAGCCGGCGATGGCGTTGAGCGGGGTGCGCAGCTCGTGGCTCATGTTGGCCAGGAACTCGGCCTTGGCGCGGTTGGCGGCCTCGGCCATCTCGCGCCCGCGCACCTGGTCGGTCACGTCCACCGCCACCACGGCGATGCCGTACACCGCGCCGGCAGCGTCGCGCAGCGGCTGGTAGTTGAAGGTGAGCACGCGCTCGCCGGGCTCCTGGTCGGGGCGGTGGCGCAGCACCAGGCGCAGCTCCTCGGCCACGAACGGCTCGCCGCTCGTGTACACGCGGTCCAGGATCTCGTAGATGCCCTGTCCCTCCAGCTCGGGAAAGGCGTCGCGCACCCCGCGCCCCTCCAGTTCGCGGTCACCGGCCAGGCTGCGGTAGCTGGGGTTGGCCAGGGTGAACACGTGCTCGGGCCCCTCCAGCACCGCGATGGCCACCGGCGCCTGCTCGAAGGTGCGCGTCAGGTGCTCGCGTGCCTGCGACTCGGCGTGGCGGGCGTCGTCCACCTCCTGGCGCGCGCGCACCTGCGCCGTCACGTCGGCCGCCACGCTGGCGATGGCGTACACGCGGCCGTCGGGGCCCCGCAACGGCGCGTAGCCCACGTCGAAGAAGTATTCCTCCACCAGCCCGTCGCCGTCGCGGTCGAGCCACACGCGGCGCTCGCGCGCCGACACGGGCTCGCCGGTCGCGTACACGCGGTCCATCAGCGCGGGGAAGCCCTGCTCCTCGATCTCGGGGAAGGCCTCGCGCACGGTGCGACCCAGCAGCGGCCGCCCTCCGCCGGGCGTCTGCGCGTAGAGCGGGCTCACCACGGTGTACACGTGCTCGGGGCCCTCCATCACCGCCACGGCCACGGGCGCCTGCTCCAGCACGTCGCGGAAGCGCGCCTCGCTGGCCCGCAACGCCGCGTTGACCTGGTCGAGCTCGGCGGCGCCCGCCTCCAGGCGCGCGTTGGCCGCGGCCAGCTCCTCGCTCTGGGCGGCCAGCCGCCCGTTCCGCTCCTCCAGCCCCAGCCGCGCCTCCTCCAGCTCGAGGTTGACCATGCGCAGCTCCTCGTTGGCCACCTCCAGCTCCTCGGCGGCCACTCGCGCCTCCTCGGTCTGCTCGGCCAGCTCCAGCGCGCCGGCGCGGGCCTCGTCGCGGGCGCGCCGCAGCTCGGCCTCGGCCTCGCGGCGCTCCGTCACGTCTTCCACCGTGCCGATGAGCCGAACCGGGCGCCGCTCTCCCTCCACCTCGTCGAAGCGCATCACCCCGGCGGCGGCCACCCAGCGCTGGCTCCCGCCGGGGCGCACCACGCGGTACTCCACCCGGTAGCGCCCGTCGCCGCCGGGGTTCGCGGCGGCCTGGAGCGCGGCCGCGACGGCCTCGGCGTCGGCGGGGTGCACGCGGGTGGCCAGGATGTCGGCGCGCTGCCGCGGCTCGTCGCCGTCGAAGCCGAAGAGCTCGCGCACGCGGGCGTCGAAGGTGGCGTGGTCGCGGTCCAGCTCCCACGTCCAGGTGCCCAGCCCCGCTGCCTCCACCGCCAGCCGGTGGCGCGCCTCGCTCTCGGCCAGCGCGTCTTGCAGGGCGCGCCCGGCCACCTGCGCCGTGGTGTCGAACAGGGTGATGGTGATGCCGCCCGGCTCGCCGCGCTCGTCGGGGACGGGGCTGTAGCACAGGGTGATGTACACGTCGTCGGGGGGAAACCCCTCGCCGTGGCGGTGCAGGCGGTAGAGCTGGTCTTCCAGGAACACCGTCTCGCCGGCCAGCACGCGCCGGTAGATGGGCTCGTTGAAGCTCCACACCTCGGGCCAGCACTCGCGCGTGCGCGTGCCCAGCCCCCACGGGTGCTTGACGCCCAGGATGGGCACGTAGCCGTCGTTGTACACCTGAACCAGCTCCGGCCCCCACAGCACGATGGTGGGAAAGGTGGAGCCCAGCGCGATCCCCGCCGCAGTGCGCAGGCTTTGCGGCCACGTGTCGACGGGGCCGAGCGGCGTGGCCGCCCAGTCCTTCGCGCGGCAGAGCGCGCGCACCTCGCCCTCGCCCGCGAACAGCTTCGCGGCGGCGGCGTCCGTCCTTGCTTCTGGCATGCTGCCCGTCAGGAAGCCGGCGTGTGGCCGGCGTGTTGGCCCGGTTCGATGGCGACCGCGGCGCGGTGCCCGTCTCCCGCGCCGCTTCCCGCGCGTTGAGCGGTTTTCGTGCCGCGCGGGCCGATCGGGGTGATGGATCAGAGGAAACCAATCGAGCTCGGCGAGAATTTCGACTCGATCCAATGCGTTACCACACCATGGTGTCACACAGGGCCAACAGGGTGAACAGTAAAGTGCGGCTGTTGCTGTTGACCCTGCTGGCCCTGTGTGACCCGTAGTTCCGAAGTTCCGAGATCGACGCGATCCCAGGATTCCTCGAGGATGACGTGCGGATCGGCGCTGCCGGGCACGGATACGGACGCGGGGCCTCCGGCTTTCCAGCCGGAGGCCCCGCGTCCGTCAATCGATCCCCGCCCGGCGGCGGTCGTCGTCCCGGGGCGCTTTCGCTACCCCCGGGCGCCGGCCTTGCGGCCGCGGTTGGCCCACGGGTCTTCGCGGCGCCAGGTGCGGTCGTGCGGGGAGAAGAGGAAGACGAGGCCGCCGTTGCGGATCCGCGGGATCAGCGTGCGCGCGCGGGCGGGCTCCACCGCGGGACACCCCTCGCTGCGGCCGGCGCCGCTGCGGGTCACGTAGGGCGCGCCGTGCACCACCACGCCCCGGTCGCGCGCGTCGGCGTTGAAGCGGCCCGACAGCCCGCGCAGACGCAGCCCGATCGAGCGGTACATGCGCCCGTTGGTGCGCCCGCTGAAGGCGTAGGTCTCCTGCGCCAGGAAAAGCCCCAGCGACGTGGCCTCGCTGCCGCTGCGGTTGCTGAAGCGCGTGGGCACCCCGTCGCGAGCCCGCGACCCGCGCCCGTGCGCCACCGTGAACGGCCCGTCCACCACGCGCAGCTCGCGCATGTCGAACACGTAGCCGCGTGGGGTGCCGGCGTCCAGCCCGTAGTCCACGAAGTAGAGGTACGGCTTGCGCACCTGCTCGGGGTGCGCGGCCTTGTAGGCATAGTAGGCGCGGAAGGCCAGCCGCAGCGCGTCACGGTCGCTGGTCTCGCGCACGCGGCCGCCCAGGCGCGCCAGCGCCCGCTGCACCTGCGCGCCCTGCGGCCCGCTCTCCACCCCCGCGGTAGCCAGCACCGCGCGCGACGCGCGCAGCACCGCGCTGGCTCGGCTCTCGGCCGGCTTCGCGGCTTCCCCACGCGCGGCGGGGCGCGCGGGGTCGGTGCGTGTGCCGGCGGATGCGGGTGAAGTGGATTTGGGCGCTGGGGCGGGAGAGGCGGGGACGGCGGCGGGCTTCGGGGCGGCGGCGAGGGTGAGGCGGGCCAGGGCGCGGGGCGCCGCGTCCGCCTCGGGCGCGGCGACGGCCGCGGGCGCCGGGCGCGCCACCGCCTCGCGGGCGATGTCGCCGCCGATCAGCGGTGCGGGCCGCTGCGGGCCGCGAACCACTCCGATGCCCGCGCCGATCACGGCGCCGGCGGCAACGAGCGTCAGCAGGTTGGGTGAACGCATCGCACGGGTCTGGCGTTGGACGGCGGCGTGGGGCCGCGCCCGTGGTGGGTTGAATTGGTTTGGAATCGGTGCGCGGCCCGGGGGGAGCCAGCCTGCTACGGGCTGACGGGACAAGCGCAGGTACTACCTGTATTTGGATGCAACCATTGTAGCCGCCCCCACCCGGTCTGTCAAACGGGGAAATGATTAAAATCCACGCATGCCGCGACAGACCGCTGGATTGCCTCTCGCGGCGGGGAAAATCGTCCCGTTACTGCCTCTTTGCGGCCTCGCATATTCCCTTGCGGCGCGGGTGCGGACGGCTTCCAGTTCGCGCCGCCGCCGTTGCCGACCGCTCGTGCCCGTCCCCCACACACCCCGAGAGAGGGAGAGCCCCACCATGAAGAAGCTCCGCCTGTCGCTCGAAGAGCTCGCCGTGGAGTCGTTCACCACGCAGCGCGACGCGCCCGTGCGCGGCACTGTTGCCGGCAACCAGACCACCGGCGTCCAGATCATCTGCGACTGCCCCACCAACGGCTACGAGAACACCTGCCGCGACTGCAGCAACTCGTGCCTCGGCACCTGCGAGGCGTCGTGCAACGGCACCTGCGACGCGTCGTGCAACGGCACGTGCGACGGCTGTACCGAGACCGTGGACGACTGGACGTGCCGGGGAACCTGTGACTGCAGCGTGCCGCCCCAGATCATCTGCTGACGGGGCAATCCACGTCCCGCGCGGCGCGCGAACGGCTCCGCCGCCCCTGTCCAGGGGCGGCGGAGCTTCGCGTTCGTCGACCGACCATCCCCCCGCGGGTGCATCGAACCGGGAGAGAAAACGACCGCCCGCGCGCCGTCCCACCCCGTCGCTTTCTCCCACGGTCGATCGGCGTGACCTGCGACCGAGCGTCGTCACGCGGAGGCGCGGATGACCACGCGGATCACGGTCCGTTCCTCCGTTCCCTCCCTCCGTATGCCCCCGCCGTTCCTACCATCCACGCAGACGATCGCGGCACGCGGGTGGAAACGTCGTGCCCCAGCCGAGTGCCACGCGCCGGACGGCGAAGGACATTTCCCCCAAACGGCACCTCGCCGGGTGCCTGTGCGGGCACCCGGCGAGGCTGGGCGGTCATGCCGACGTCGTTCGGCCGACTACGGCGTGAACGTGGAGTTCTGCGCCTTGGGCGTGCCACGGCCGCCGGGGCCGTAGACCGCCGTGACCGACGCGTCGGCCCAGTTGCTGCCGTCCATGTTGGAGTTGTCGAGCGCCGGGTTGAGCAGCTCGCGGCTGACGCCGTTCTGCGCCGAGATCGCCGCGTTGGCGTACTGCGTCCGGTCGACGGTGAGCGTGTCGGTTCCGTACACGCGCGCGACCTTGAACGCGCCCACGCTGTTCGCGAAACCGCTCATGGTGTACACGTAGTCGATGGGCACGCCGCCGTTGTTCGTGGTGTTGGTGGTTCGCCCCAGCGTGACGTACGCGCCGGGCTGCACCTCCACCGACGACGAAATCAGGTGGTACGCCCGGCGGCCGGCGGCGGCCGAATCGGCGATCACCAGGTTCTGCAGGTTCACCTTGCGCGTGCCCGCGTTGTACAGCTCGATCCACTCGCCGCTCGCGTCGCTGATCGTGCCCCCGGGGTTCACCAGCATCTCGTTGATCACCAGCAGGTACTGGACGTCGCTCTCGATGAAGAGCGTGAAGGTGAACGAGCCCACCGTCGGCGGCATCTGCAGCTGCCAGGTCTTCGCCGACGACACCTGGTCCTTCACCAGGATCTGGTGGTAAGCGAAGTACGGCTGGTTCGTGTTGGTGAACGTCCCCATGCCGTCGGCGTTTGCCACGGTGATCTCGCCCGAGCCCGAGGTGGTGGTGGGCCCGCTGTTGAAGAACACCTGGATGCCGTCCGGGTCGGCCACGGTGCCGTCGGGGGTGCCGATGGCCTCGTTCATCAGGTTCTGCACGGTCACGTCGAACTGGAAGATCTCGGTGCCCGAGTTGTAGCTCACGTTGCTGGAGGTGAGCTTCACGTTCTGGTTCTGCCCGCCGATGACCACGGCCGAGCCCTGTCCGCCGCCCGACGCGGGCTTGCAGCTGATGGTGCCCGTGGTGGAGCCGGTGCAGTCGAACGCCTGGACCGTGTTCAGCGGCGCCCTGGGTCCGTCCATGCCGCCCACGGCGCCGACTGGCTGCTGGTCGCCGCAGGCGGCGAGCACGGTGGTGCCGGCCAGGAACGCGGCAACGAGGATGGAAGGGACCCGGCGGATAGGGGTGTGCATTGTTCGGATTCGCGGGTGTGGCGGAGGGTTGCTTGATGCCAGAGCGCGGTCGCGATCTAGCACACTTTACGTCTCGATAGGGTCGAAGCCACCCGGTTGCCGTGCGAGGATCGAAGATCCCCATCGGGGTTGAACGGGCCGTCGATCCCTCGGGCAAGAAACAGATATTTAGCGGGATCAGGGCAGCAGCGCAACGTTTGCGCGGTTCGGGTCGCTCGCAGGGGCGCCGCGCGCCGCAATCGCGCCGACACGAACTCAAATTTCACGATTCCCGGTTCACCGGGCGATGAGGGAACGCTCCTCCCGTCACCGGTTCAAATCACGGTTTGACAAGAAGATCCCTTGGGGTTAGATTCGCTGCACGACATGGCAGAGGGCTCTGTGTTTGAGCCGATATCATTGAAGCCGGGGACTGAGCCTGCAGCGGACGTGGAGTCGATAGCCTCGACATCGCGAAAAGCTGCGGGAAAGCCACCCACCGATTCTTCCGAAGAATCTGGCTTCAAACCCGCCCTCTGTTCTGTCGCACCCGTGTCGCGGGGTGGAGCAGCCTGGTAGCTCGTCGGGCTCATAACCCGAAGGTCGCGGGTTCGAATCCCGCCCCCGCTATCAAACCGAAGCGCCTCCGGACCTCGATGGTCCGGAGGCGCTTCGGCGTTCATCTCCTGGACAATGCCTTGCCGAGCGTCCGGCCCGCAGACGCAACCTGTTGGTTGACAACAAGATACGCATCCATTAGATTGATGGCGCGGCATGACGGAGGGCTCTGTGTTTGAGCCGATACCATTGAAGCCGGGGACTGATCCTGCAACGGACGTGGAGTCGACGACCTCGACATCGCGGAAACCTGCGGGGAAGCCACCCAACCGATTCCCTGAGAATCTGGCTTCAAACCCTCCCTCCGTCCTGTCGTCACACGCGTCGCGGGGTGGAGCAGCCTGGTAGCTCGTCGGGCTCATAACCCGAAGGTCGCGGGTTCGAATCCCGCCCCCGCTATGGTACCGAAACCCCTCCGGACCCCTGGTCCGGAGGGGTTTTCGCGTTCCCCCCGCTGCATCACCCACGCTGCCGATCCTCGAGATCCCATCGACCGGGAAAATCCGGCATCCCATCCTCCTGCCACCGAACGGGATGTGCAGGAGACGGAAGCCATGCGAAGGGGCGCCTCACGCGCCCCTTCCCTCCCCCTCGCCGATCCGAACCGCGCCGGGCGTCAGCGCGTGTGGATGGTGAAGATGATGGGGATGCCCTCGCCGCGGCTGGGGAGGCGTGCCTGCACCTGGTCGCCCGCGTCGCGCCGGCGGCCCAGGAAGATGCGGTCGACGGTGTTGCCCGGGTGGTCGTGGGCATAGCGCGTCACCTTCCACCCGGTGAAGCTGCCGATCGCCGCGCCCATCACCACGTCGCTGGCCCAGTGCGCGTTGTTGTAGACCCGGGAAACCCCCGCCAGCCCCGCGCTGCCATAGAGCACGATCGCCACCCACTTCTTGTTGTCGGGCCACAGGTACCCCACCTCCTCGGTGGCCGCCGAGGCGGCCGCGAAGGCGCTGGTGGTGTGCCCCGAGGGGAACGAGCGATACGGGTCGCCCTGGAAGCCGCCCAGGAGGTGGAAGCTGAACGGGTGGTCGGGGTCGCGGTTGGGGCGGGTGCGCCCCGCGGCCATCTTGATCAGCCCCGTGACCCCGTCGGCGATCAGAACAGCCTCGGTGGTGTGCAGCCCCAGCTGCGCCACGTCGCGGTCGCCCGCGATCCGTCCCCCGGCATACACCCCGCTCCCCAGCACCAGCCCCCCCGGCGAGGCCAGCAGCCGCACGCCGGTGGCGGTCACCTTCAGGAAGCGGCTGGCCTGCAGCCGCTCGCCCTGCAGCTCGCGGGCGAGCGCCCGGTCGAGCGGCGCCATCAGCACCGTGGCGGCCGCGAAGCCGCCGGCCCAGTACAGGTCCGAGGCCTCGAACAGGGTGGGCCCGGTGGTGCTGTCGGGCGCGGCGGTGTCCTGCGCGGGCGCAGGGAGGGGGCCCGCCAGCGTGCACGCGGCGGCAATGGCGATCGTGATCCGTCGAAACGACATCGTGAGGGTTCCGTGTTCGTGAGCCAGCCGGCCGGTGGGAGCCCGCGAGTTTGTGCGACCTGGTGGAAAACGCATGCCGAAACCGTGCCGTGCCTCCGGGCGGCGCCCGTCCGGCGGCGCCGGCGCCTGCTGCGACCCGGTTCCGACACGGTGGCGCGCACTCTGCAAAACGGCGCGGCCATGAGACAGGAATCCGCCTCCGCGACCACCACGCCGCCCGCACGGGCCACCGCGATGCGCCCGGACCCCAACGCCTCGGGCGCGACGGACGGGCCCGCGCCGGGCCGCCCCGGCGACGCCGGCCGCGAGCAGCGCGAGCGCGAAGCGGCCACGCAGCGTGCCGCGCGGGCCCCGGGCCGCCCCGACGAACGCCGCGGCCGCGCGCGCCACCCGAACAAGGGCCGCGCGCCCGCGCAGGTGGCCTCGCGCGCATTCGCCGCGCTCGCCGAGAACGTGCGCGACTACGCCATCTTCCTGATGGACCCGCACGGCGTCATCACCTTCTGGGGCGAAGGCGCCCGGCTGCTGAAGTGGTGGACGCGCGAGGCGGCGGAGGGCTCGCACCTGCGCCTGCTGTACATGGACGGCGGCAGCGAGGACGGCACCGCCGAGGCGCACCTGGACGAGGCGGCGGCCACGGGCGAGTACACGGGCGAGGGCCAGCGGGTGCGCAGCGACGGCTCCACCTTCTGGGCCGGCATCACCCTCACGGCGCTGCGTGACGAGGAGGGCGCGCTGATCGGCTTCGCCAAGGTCACGCGCGACCTGACCGCCCGCCGCGCCGCCGACGCCGTGCTGAAGGCGGCCGGCGACGCCGCCGAGGCCGCCCGCACCCGCGCCGAGGAGGCCGACCGCGGCAAGAGCGCGTTCCTGGCCACCATGAGCCACGAGATCCGCACCCCCATCCAGGCGGTGATGGGCTACACCGACCTCCTGGGGATGGAGCTGGCGGGGCCGCTCACCACCCGGCAGCACGAGTACCTGGCCCGCGTGCGCGCCAGCAGCATGCACCTGCTGGGGATCGTGGACGAGGTGCTCGACTTCTCGCGCCTCGACGCGGGGCGCACCCACGCCCGCCGCGCCGCCATCCGCCTGGGCATCCCGGTGGAGCACGCCATCCAGATGGTGCAGGTGCAGGCCGAGACCAAGGGCGTGCACCTGGCCGACGCCGTGTCGGGCTTCGCGGCCGACGTGCCCTGCTGGGGCGACGAGGACCGGGTGCGGCAGGTGCTGGTGGTGCTCCTCTCCAACGCCACCAAGTTCACCCCGCCCGGCGGCCGCATCACGGTGAGCGCCGGCACGGCGCAGCAGCCGCCCGCAGGCACGCGCCTGGAAGGCCCGGGGCCGTGGGCCTACGTGCGCGTGGAAGACACCGGCCCCGGCATCCCGCCCGACCGCCTGGCCGCCATCTTCGAGCCGTTCGAGCAGGCCGACATGACGCACACCCGCCAGCACGGCGGGGCCGGCCTGGGGCTGGCCATCGCGCGGCGGCTGGCGCGGCTGATGGACGGCGAGCTTTCGGTGCACAGCGAGCAGGGCGTGGGCACCCGCTTCTTCCTGTGGCTCCCCGCCGCCGCCGAGGAGGCGATCGAGACCACGCTGGCGCGCGCCGACGCGATGCTCCCCGGCGTGCCCGGGCTGCTGCAGGAGCTGCGCGACGCCCTGCTGGCCGAGCTCGAGCGCGTGCTGTACGCCTACGTGGCGCGCCTGCGCAGCGACCCGGCCACCCCCACCGCCCACGCGCTCACCGAGGCCGAGCTCGAGGACCACCTGGCCACCTTCCTCTCGGACCTGGCCGAGACGCTGCGCTCGCTGGACCTGGCCGCCCTGGGCGACTCGGAGATGCTGCGCGACGGCACCATCATCCAGCGCACGGTGGCCCAGCGCCACGGCACGCAGCGCCGCCGCCTGGGTTGGAGCACCCACGAGCTGCGGCGCGACTTCCAGATCCTGCGCGAGGAACTGGCCGCCGCCGTGCGCCGCCGCCTCCACCCCGAGCGCCACCGCGAGATCGGCGAGGCCGTCGACGCCCTGAACGCCTTCGTGACCGCCGCCGAGCACGCCAGCATGGAAGCCTACCACCGCGCCGACCCGGTGTAGCGACAGCGCCTCGTCTTCTTCACTAGAGGATCGCCCGAGCCGAGCGTCGGCCCTGGCGCACGTCTCGGCCGTTGCAGCACCGTCCGAACCCTGCTCCTGCCGGCGGGCGCCTCGGCGGTGTCCGTCGAGCCCGGCATCACCAAGCTGGACGAACCGCATGCGCACTAGCACGCCACCGTGCGCTCACGCCTCATCTTCCTCCCTGCCGCCCCGGGTTATTCACAGCCTCGGCCGCCCTTGCCCCGGCCCATCTATCCACGAGCTAAATTCAATGCCAACTAGCCACTTGAGCAGCTTCATCGAAAAGGTATGACGCGGGGACGGAGCCTCCGCGCGTTGCGACCATTTCGGTGCAGACCTACGAAAACGATTCTTTATGGCGCTTTGTGCGCTATTCAGCTATCATGAAGGCACCGCCGGCCCGCCGAAATTCGAAAAAGAAAACGGGCCGGGTGATTGGCTCACCCGACCCGCTTTCAGCCTTCTCTTTGTCCTCGGGGGAACCCGCGAGCGGGCGCAAATCCCAAGGCGCACATCATGAATATCGCAAACACCAGCCCAGACGTCAAGCCCGCCGCTTCGCTCACCGTGCGCGAGATCGACGCGCTGCGCGAAGCCATCTCGCCGCCGCGGCTGGCCACGTACGTTCGCCACGCGCAGGGCAACGTGCGGCGTGCGCTGCGCCTGTATGCGTGGAATGTGCGCGCGGCGCAGGCGCTCTTCGCCATGCTGAACGTCAACGAGATCGCGCTGCGCAACGCGGTGAGCCGCGCGCTGGAATCGCAGTTCGGGCCCGAGTGGCCCTACTCGCAGGGCTTCCTGCGCACGCTCCCCCGCCCCGAGCGCGACAGCTTCGAGCGTAGCGTGCGCAAGCTGGAAAAGGCGCGGCACGTGGCGCGGGTGTCCACCTGCGACGTGGTGGCTGCGCAGACGTACTACTTCTGGGTGTCGATGCTCACCTCTCGCTTCGATCAGCGCGTGTGGAACGCCGAGTTCACGCGCTCGTTCCCCGCCGCCCCGGCCAACGTGGACCGCGCGGTGGTGCACGGCCGCGCCGAGGACATCCGCCTGCTGCGCAACCGCATCGCGCACCACGAGCCGCTGCTGACCACCGACGTGGCGGGCGCGTACCGCCGCGCGCTGTCCATGGTGCGGTGGATCTCGCCGCACAAGGCCGCGTGGGCCGCCGCGCAGTGGGCGCTCACGGTGGACCTGCTGATGCGGCCCTGAGCCCGGGAGCAGGGTCCAGCAAAAGAACTCGACTCACGCAGAGGGCGCAGGGCCGCTGAGGACGATGGTTCTCCCGGCGACCTGCGCGCTCTCCGGTGAGTGATCGCCGCCGCCTTTTCGCTGCCGTCCCACACGCGTTCGGCACGACGGGGAAGAGTCAGGAGGCTGCATCGCGCTCCGCAACCCGCTCCTCGGGGTGGTCGGCCTCCTGCGCCGTCTCGTGGCTCAGGCCGCGCGCCATGCGGGCGGTGTCCAGCTCGCCGCACCAGCGCGCCACCACCAGCGTGGCCACGCCGTTGCCCACCGTGTTGGTGAGCGCCCGCGCCTCGCTCATGAAGCGGTCGATTCCCAGGATCAGCGCCAGTCCCGCCACCGGCACGGTGCCCACCGCCGAGAGCGTGGCCGCCAGCACGATGAAGCCGCTCCCCGTGACCCCCGCCGCCCCCTTGGAGGTGAGCAGCAGCACCGCCAGCAGTGTGAGCTGGTGGCCCAGGGTGAGCGGGGTGTCGGTGGCCTGCGCGATGAAGACGGCGGCCATGGTCAGGTAGATGGCGGTGCCGTCGAGGTTGAACGAGTAGCCGGTGGGCACCACCAGCCCCACCACCGACTTGGCGGCGCCCAGGTTTTCCAGCTTGGCCATCATTCGCGGCAGCACCGCCTCGGAGCTGGAGGTGCCCAGCACGATCAGCAGCTCTTCGCGGATGTAGCGCACGAACTTGAAGATGCTGAAGCCGTGCAGCCGCGCGACCACGCCCAGCACGCCGAAGACGAAGAGGAGGCAGGTGGCGTAGAACGCCGCCATCAGCCCCGCCAGCGAGGCCAGCGTGCCGATGCCGAACTTGCCGATGGTAAAGGCCATGGCGCCGAACGCCCCGACCGGCGCCACGCGCATGATCATCCCCACCATCCCGAAGAGCACGCCGGAGAAGCGCTCGATCAGGTCGTACACCGGCTGGCCGCGCTCGCCCAGGCGGTGCAGCGCGAAGCCGAAGAGCACCGCCACCAGCAGCACCTGCAGGATCTCGCCCTCGGCGAAGGCGCCCACCAGGCTGCCGGGGATCACGTGCAGCAGGAAGTCGGCGCCGCCGGCCATCTGCCCCGGCCGGGTGTAGGTGGCCACGGCGCCGGCGTCGAGCGTGCGGGCGTCCACGTGCATCCCGGCGCCGGGGCGCGCCAGGTTCACCACCAGCAGCCCCACCACCAGCGCCAGCGACGACACCACCTCGAAGTACAGGAGCGCGAAGCCGCCGGCGCGCCCCACCTGCTTCATGCTGCTCATCCCGGCGATGCCGGTGACCACGGTGCAGAAGATGATGGGCGCGATCATCATCTTCACCAGCTTCACGAAGGCGTCGCCCAGCGGCTTCATCGACGCGCCCAGGCCGGGCGCCAGCACGCCCAGCAGCACCCCCGCCGCGATGGCGCACAGCACCTGGAAGTACAGCGAGCGGTAGATGGGCGTGCGTGCGGCGGGTGCGTCCATGATGCCGACCAGGCGGGGGATGGGAGAGACGGACGGGCGCGGAGGATCGCCGTCCGCACCGCGCGCGTCAAGGCGTCATACCAGACCCAGGAAAAAGACTTGTCTCACGCAGGGTCAGCAGAGTCAGCAGAGAACAGCGGTTTTCTCTGCTGACTCTGCTGACTCTGCGTGAGACCACGCTGTCGGCCGTTGCGAGGATTCCATCAACACCTCACGCGGATCCCGTATCGGAATCATGCGACGCCGGGAACAGCGGGGTCACACGGAGGAACGGAGGGAACGGAGGGCTGCCTGCCATTCCTCCGTTCCCTCCGGTGCTCCGTGTGCCATCCGTCGTTCCGGGTCCGGCGATGCAGGCCGAACGGCGGATCCTCGGCCTACGCGCCTTCTTCCGCGGTGTCCACGCCGAAGCGGTAGATGGTGCGCGAGCGGTGGCGCTCGCCGGGGCGCAGGATGCAGCGCGGAAAGTCGGGATGGTTGGGCGAGTCGGGGAAGTGCTGCGGCTCGAGGCAGAACCCCGAGTGGTGGCCGTAGGCGCGGCCTTCCTTGCCGCGCACGCTGCCGTCCAGGTAGTTGCCCGAGTAGAGCTGCAACCCCGGCTCGGTGGTCCACACCTCCAGCACGCGACCGCTGAGGGGCTCGTGCACGCGGGCCGCCAGCACCGGCTCGCCGGCGTCTTCGGCCAGCACGAAGTTGTGGTCGTAGCCGCCCGAGCGGGCCAGCTGCGCGTGAGCCTCGCCGATGCGCTCGCCGATGCGCGTGGGCTCGCGGAAGTCGAAGGGGGTGTCCTCCACCGGCGCCAGCTCGCCAGTGGGGATCAGGCCGTCGTCCACCGGCGTGTAGCGCGTGGCGGCCAGCTGCAGGCGGTGCTCCAGCACGTCGCGGGCGGGCTCGGCGCTCAGGTTGAAGTAGGTGTGCTGGGTGAGGCACACCGGCGTGGGGCGGTCGGTGCGCGCCCCGTAGTCCACGACCAGGTCGTTCCCCGTCAGGGTGTAGGTCACCTCGGCGTCGAGCCGGCCGGGGTAGCCCTGCTCGCCGTGCGGGCTCACCCGCACCAGCCGCAGCCCCACGCTGTCGGGCGCGCCGAAGGGCTGCACGCGCCACGGCACCTTGTGGAAGCCGCCGGGGCCGCCGTGCAGGTGGTGCGCGCCGTCGTTCACCGGCAGCCGGTACTCGCGCCCGTCCAGCCGGAAGCGCCCGTCGCGGATGCGGTTGGCGTAGCGGCCGATGAGCGCGCCGAAGTAGCCTTCGTCGGCCACGTACTGGTCGAGCCGGTCGAAGCCCAGCACCACGTCGCCGGGGCTGCCGCGGCGGTCGGGCACCTGGATCGCCTGGATCACCCCGCCGTAGCCGCTCACGCGCACCACCACGCCGGTGGTGCTGCGCATCTCGAACAGCTCCACCGCCTCTCCGCCGGCAAGGCGCCCGAAGGGCGACCGGCTCACGATCGGCGTCACGCGCTCACCTCGCGGCGCGGTGCAGGGGACGGGTGGAACGGGCGGGCAGTGGCCGGCATCCAGTCGTTCGGGGGGTGATCGGTGTCATGACGTGGGCGGGTGGAGCGCCGTGCGATTGCTGCAAAGTGCAACGGGAGGGTCGAAACAGGCAAATGGCGGCGGATGATCGGAGGCGGGTTTGAGCCCCTCGCCTCGCGCCAGACCCTGCAACCGGCCGACCGAACGACGCCCAGCGATCCTGCGGACGACCCCGCCGATCGAGTACGGAGCCGCGTGTCACGGGGTGATCGGCGGCTCCGCGACGGCGTCTTCAGGATGATGCACCGGCCGCGACACACCGTCCACCGTCCTTCACCGGAGACGAGGGTCGCGCACGCGCGGCGATGCGTGAGGGATGCGCGCCCGGAGGGCCGGGACCGCGGCGGCGCGCCCGCAGCCAAATGTCCGTCGAGCGGACGCCTGGAGCGGGCCGCCGTGGGCCCGGCGCGGTTGGGCACGGCGGTATCGTGCCCTACCGCGCGCGCAGCCCGGTTCGGCGTCTCGGCGCCCAACACGCCCAAACCGCAGTTCGAAAGCCGACGAGGAGCGGGGGAGCCATCCTCCCTCCCCCGCCCCTCGTCCGTCCTTCCTTCCTACGACGTGCACTCCCCCGCCGGACGCGGGATCTGCTGCGCCGACGCCACCGGCGTGCCGAAGCTGGGCGTGCCGTCCGCGTTCCAGGTGAAGGGCTGGGTGCGGATCACCCGGTCCCACCCCGGAGTGGCGGCGATCTTGGCGTGGTACACGATCCAGCTCTGCGTGCCGTCGGGAGAGACGGTGAAGCTGGCGTGCCCCGGGCCGTAGACGGCGCCGCTGGCCTGGAACACCGGCCCGCTCTTGGTCCACGCCGCCGGGTCGAGCGGGTTCGCGCCCGTGAGCCGCAGCAGCCCCAGGCGGTACTCGGGGAGCCACGACTCGCGGGTGGAGTAGACGATGAAGGTCTGCCCGCCGCGCTGCAGCACCTCGGGGCCCTCCTGCAGGTCGAGCTCGGCGCCCCGCTCCCAGCCCTCCACCGGCGAGCTGATGCGCACCCGCGGCCCGTCGATCGTATACGGGTTGGCCATGTGCGCGGCGTACAGGTGCTGCACGGTGCGGTCGGTGCCGGCGTTGGCCGCCCACCCGCTCCACACCGCGTACCGCTCGGTGCCGATCTGCGCCACGGTCAGGTCGATGGCCCACACGTTCTCGTTTCCCGACCCAGGCCCGCCCTCGCCGGTGAAGAGCATGCCGCGGTCGGTGTAGGCCCCCATCAGGTCGTCGCCGGCCGACTCCAGCACGCCGGCGCGCTGCGAGATGTAGGGCGGCCCGGCGCGGCCCGCGGCGTAGTAGACGTACCACCGGCCGTTCACGTGGTGCAGCTCGGGCGCCCACAGGTTGGTGCGGTTCCACCCGGTGTCGGGGGCCGCCCACACCCGCGTGCCGCCGGTGGCCACGCCGGTGAGCGTGGCCGACTTAGAGATCCAGATCCCGTTGTCGCGCGACTGGACCAGGTAGTAGAAGCCGCCGTCGCGCACCACCCACGGGTCGGCGCCCGAGCCCAGCGGGTTGGCGAAGGTGCAGGTCGCCGTCGGCGGCGGTGTCACGGGCCCGGTGCCCCCGCCGCCGCCCCCGCCGCCCGAACAGGCCGTGCAGCCGGCCGCGAGAACACAGACCGCCGCCAGCCACGCCGCCCGCATCCGAAAACTCCCTCGTGTCATCGCTCCTCGCGAGTGCTGGATCGCCCACCCTGCCGCGAAAGGCGGCGGCCGAAGCCGCCGCCTTCCGTGGGACCCATGGATACCCCCGCTCACCACCCGGGGTTCTGGGTGACGTTGGGGTTGAGGTTGGTCTCCGTCGACGGGATCGGGAGCAGCGCCCGGTGCGCGTCGAAGAAGTTGAAGTCGGGGTCGTGCGTCTTGAGGATCGCGATCTTCGCGGCGTCGGTGAGCCAGTCGTGGCGCTTGAGCCAGAAGAAGCGCTCGTTCTCGAGCCCCGTCTCGGCCAGGATCTCGTGCTCGATGCGGTCGCGCATCTGCGCCTGGCTGAGCCCGCCGGGGAGCGCGGCCAGGCCGGCGCGCGCGCGCACCTGGTCCACCAGCGTCTTGGCGGTGCCGGTGTTCCCCGCCTCGTTCTGCGCGTCGGCGGCCATCAGCAGCACGCCGCCCAGGCGCAGCACCTTCACGTCGATGGGGTTGTCCCAGTCCTGGAAGGTCTTGTACCACTCGCCGTACTTGCGCCAGAACGAATCGCCCAGGCGGTTGCCGTAGCGGGCGGCGAACGGCGTGCCGTACACGTCCATCCCGCCGGGGCGGTTGTAGAACAGCGTGGCGTCGAGCCGCGGGTCGGGCTGGCCGCCCACGGTGGTCTCGGCCTTGAGCTGGCCCACGTACCAGGCGGTGGGCTCGCCGTCGCAGAAGCCCACGTCGCAGGGGCCCTGCATCTTGATGATGTTCTGCCCGCGGCTCCCCGCGGCCAGCACCTCGGGCCCGCCGAACTGCACCCCGAAGATGGTCTCGGCGTTGTTGTCGCCGCCCTCGGTGAAGTTGTCGATGTAGCTGGGCACCAGGGTGTAGCCCGTCACCTGGGCGAAGGTGGCGGCCGAGGCCGCCCACTTCTTCTGCTGCAGCTGCGCGCGCCCCAGCAGCGCCAGCGCGGCGCCGCGGGTGGCGCGGCCCACGTCGGCGCCGGCGTACGACGCCGGGAGCACCGGCGCGGCCTCGCCCAGGTCCTTCTCCACCTGGGCCCAGACGGCCGACTCGGCCGCCTGCGCCGGGCGGTCGGTGGGCTTGGGCGGCTCCAGCACCATGGGCACGTTGCCGTAGAGCGTGGCCAGGTTGAAGTACATCAGCGCGCGGATGAACTTGGCCTCGCCCACGATGCGGTCGCGGGTGGCGGCGTCCATCTGGATCGCCGGGACGTAGGCGATCACCTGGTTGGCGCGGAAGATGGTCTGGTAGTGGTGCTGCCAGATCTCCCGGTTCACCTCGAAGTCGTAGCTGGAGAGCACGCTCTTGGTGAAGTTGGCCAGGTCGCCCCAGGGGCTGCGGCTGAGGCCGATGTCGCTGCGCGCGTCGTAGGCGAACTGCAGCCAGCGGCCGTAGGTGCCGTTCTCCTGCAGCCCGCGGTAGGTGGCGTTGATCCCCTGCACGGCGTCGGCCTGGCTCTGCCAGAACGTCTCCACCGTGCGCTGGTTGGGGTCGGTCAGGTTGAGGTCGGCGCAGCCGGCCAGCACCGCGCCGAGCAGCAGCGCGGCCACGATCCCGTTTCTCTTCTTCATGGTCGGGGTCTCGCCCGTTGCAGGGTTTCTTCTCGACTGGCTCCCGGGGCGGCTCATGGGCGGAACTCGACGCCGAAGGTGACCGTGCGCGGGTTCGGGTAGATCTCGCCGTCGTCGATGCCGCGGCTCAGGGTGTTGCCGCCGGCGACCACCTCGGGGTCCCAGTTGGAGAAGCCCGTGAAGGTGTACAGGTTCTGGAAGTTGAGGTACACGCGCGTTCCCTGCCCCGCCACGCCGATCCGGCTCAGCAGCCGCTCGGGGATGGCGTAGCCCAGCTGCAGGTTCTGGATGCGCAGGAACGAGCCGTCCTCCAGCCAGCGGTCGGTGTTGGCGCGGGCGTTGTCGGCCCCGGCGGCGCCGAACACCGCGCGCGGGTCGTCGGTGTTGGTGTTGCTGGGCGTCCAGGGGTTCAGGTCTTCCCGGTAGTTGGAGTTCTCGTCCATCCGGTCGGTCCAGTAGCGGGCCACGTTGAAGATCTTGTTGCCGCGCTGCCCGCGCAGCGCCAGCCCCAGGTTGAAGCGCCGCCAGGTGGCGTCCATGCTGAAGCCGCCCTGCAGGGTGGGGATCGGGCTGCCGGCCACCGAGCGGTCGTCGTCGTTGATCACGCCGTCGTCGTTGAGGTCGGCGTACTTGATGTCGCCGGCCCGGGCGTTGGGCTGGATCACCTTCCCCTGGCTGTTGCGGTAGGCCTGCGCCTCGGCGTCGCTCTGGAAGATGCCCAGCGTGCGGATCACGAAGAACTCGCCGATGGAGCCGCCCACCGTGGTGCGCGACACGTTGTTGAAGCCGGCGAACACCGGCTGCCCGCCGTTGCCCAGCGCCACCACCTTGTTGCTGATGGTGGTGAGGTTGGCGCCCCAGCGCACCTGCAGCGTGGGCCGGCGCATGGTGTAGTCGGCCGAGAGCTCGAAGCCGCTGTTGCGCACGGTGCCCGCGTTGATGGTGGGCGACGCCGCCGGGCCGGTGAGCGACCAGGGGATCGGCGCGTCCACCAGCAGCCCGCTCGAGCTGGAGCGGTACCAGTCGGCGGTGAAGTTGACGCGGTTGCCGAACAGCGCCAGGTCGAGCCCCACGTCGGCCTGCTTCTGGCTCTGCCAGCGGATGTCGGGGTTGGCCAGGGCCAGCTGCGTGGCGCCGGTGGCGATGGAGCCGCCGAACAGGTAGCTCTGGTTGCCCACGATCTGGGCCGAGTAGCGGAAGTCGCCGATGTCCTGGTTGCCCAGGGTGCCGTAGCTGGCGCGCAGCTTCATGTAGTCGAAGGCGCGGTCCAGCGGCGAGCCGCCGAAGAACGGCTCCTCGCTGATCACCCACCCGGCGCTGGCCGAGGCGAAGTCGGCCCACTTGTTGTTGGGGCCGAACTTGCTCGACCCGTCGCGGCGGAAGGAGCCGGTGAGCAGGTAGCGGTCGGCGAACGAGTAGTTGGCGCGCACCAGGTAGCCGCGCAGCGAGGCCGGGGTGCTGCGGCCGGTGTTCTGGAAGTTGCTGCTGCCGGCGTCGATCTCGGTGAGGTCTTCGTCGGTGAAGCCGCGGCGGTACGCCTCCAGGCGGCGGAACTCGCTGTGCTGCTCGGTGATGCCCGCCACCGCGTTCAGCGAGTGCTCGCCGCGCGTCAGGTTGGCGGTGAGCAGGTTCTCGGCCAGCCACGAGGTGAAGTCGTCACGCCGGTCGCGCCCCTCGTTGAAGGTGGGCACGGTGTTCTGCCGCAGCTGCACCATCTGCACGAAGTTGCGCCAGTTGGTGTCCTGGTAGTCGATCCCCAGGTTCAGCCGGTACTTCAGCCACGAGAAGATGTTCAGCTCGCCGAAGGCGTTGCCCAGCACGCGGTTGGTGTAGTCGGTGCTGCTCTGGGTGTTGAACGCGCCCACCGGGTTGGTGCCGAAGGTGCTCAGGATCCCGTTCCCCGAGCCGTACCCCCAGCCGCCGGGGTTGGCCGGGTCGCGCACGGGGATCGCCGGCTGCAGGCGCACCGCGTCGATCAGCGGGAAGCCGATCACGTTGTCGCGCACGGAGCGCGACAGCGACAGGTTCTGCCCCACGCGCCAGCGGCTGCGGCGCGCCTCGCTGTTGACGCGGAAGGAGGCGCGGTTGAAGCCGGTGTTGATGATGGTGCCGCGCTGGTTGAAGTAGCCGCCGCCCACCAGGTAGCTCAGGCTCTCGTTGCCGCCCGACACCTCGAGGTTGTGGTCCTGCACGGCGCCGCTGCGGAAGATCGCGCCCTGCCAGTCGGTGTTGGTGGTGACCACCGTGTTGTCGGCCGGGGCGCCGCCGTTGGCGCGGGCCATGGCGTTGAGCTCCTGCCACCGCTGGTTGTCCACGAAGTCGATGCGGTTGGGCACGTCCTGGAAGCCGTAGTAGCTGGTCACCGCCAGCTTGGGCGGCCCGGCGCGGCCGCGGCGCGTGGTGATCACGATCACGCCGTTGGCGCTCTGCGCGCCGTACTGTGCGGCCGCCGAGGCGTCCTTCAGCACGTCCACGCTCTCGATGTCGTCGGGGTTGAGGTTGGGGTTGCTGCGCGTGTACATCCCGTCGATCACGTAGAGCGGGTCGGCGGCGCCCAGGAAGTTCTGGCCGCGCACCACGATCGAGGCCGGGCGGCCGGGCTGCCCGCTGGCGGCCACGTTCACGCCGGCCACGCGGCCGCGCAGCGCCTCTTCCACCGTGGCCGTCTTGGACTGGCGCAGGTCGCTGCCGCGCACGCGGCTCACGGCGTCGCTCACCGTGCGCGAGCGCTGCGTGGTGTAGCCCACCGCCACGACGGAGTCGAGGCGCACGGCCGACACGGTCAGGGAGAAGTTGGCCGTGGCGGTGCCGCCGGCCTGCACGGTCACGGAGGTGGTCCCCGCGGCGTGGCCGATGGCGGTGGCGCGCACCTGGCGCGCACCGGCGGCCACGCCGGTGATGGTGTAGCGCCCGTCGGGCCCGGTCACGGCCTGGCGGCCCGTTCCGGCCACCTGCACGGTGGCACCCGACAGCGGGCGGCCGCCCTCGGCGGTCACCGTGCCGGCCACCTGCCCCGTCTGGGCGCGGAGCGGGGCGGCGGCCAGCAGCACGAGCGCGGCCAGGCACCCGAGCACGCGCAGCAGCGCGGCGGCGGGCGTGGCGCGGCGTACGACAGCGGTTTGCATGTGTTTCCCTCGCTGGGAAGCGGTTGGTGTTTGGCCTGGCCTCGCGGGTGCGGTGCCGTGCCGGTGGTGGAGTGTCTGGCCGGGGCCCGCGGCGGGCGGCCGGCTGCTGGCGGGGTGCATGTCGCTGGCGGTTCCCTCGGATTGGTGTCGCGGCGCGCCGTGGCGGGCGCTCGCGGGGGTCGTTCCCCGCGGGCGGCCGCCCGTGCGTCAGGGTGCCCCTGCGGGGCGGAAAAGCATCGTGTCGGGGATCCGCTGGCGGGGCAGCCCCGGGCCCTGCACCCGGATCTCCATCGCCATCGGCCCGTAGGCCTGGTGGTAGCTGAGCGCGAAGGGGTGCAGCCCCGCCTGGAGCGCGATCATCCCCTCGTCCTCCGTCGTGGCGGGCGACTGGCCCATGCTCCACAGCACGCGCTCGCCGCCGATCCACAGCGCCACGCCGTCCTTCGAGCGGGCGCCGAAGGTGTAGACGCCGGTGGCGGGAACGCGCAGCCACCCGGTGTAGCGGAAGCCGAACAGCTCGTCGCGGTCTCGCGGCTCCAGGCTGAAGTTGGGCAGCACCCCCTCCGCCACCGGAGCGGGGTCGCCCGGCCGGGCCTCCAGCCGCGCAAGCCGCTCACGCACGGGCCAGCTCAGCCGGTAGCGCGGCTCGGGACCCGTTTCGGCGAAGCAGGCGTAGCGCACGCCGGGGACGACCTCGACCTCGTCCGCCGGCCGTCCCCCCACGCGGCGGAACTCCATCCGCGCCTCGGGCGCCGCGGTGGGGTGCCCGTGCTGGAAGCCGCGGACGCGCACCACGGTCGTCCGGTCCACCGTGAACGGCTGGAAGACGGGGGACGACGTGGTGGGCTCGCTGCCATCCGTGGTGTAGCGCAGCTCCGTCGGCGTGCCCTGGTGGACGGTGACGCGGACGGAGTGGGTGAACTCGGCGTGCTCGGGGAGGATCAGCGGGGCCAGGCCGAGGTTGACGGCGGCCAGGCGCGCGCCGTCGAGCTTGAGGACGGCGCGGTCGTAGGTGAACAGGCCGTTGATCTCCGTCTCCACGTCCGTCAGCTGCGTGTAGATGCCGGCGCTCATGCCGTGGGTGTCGCGCAAGCGCCACATCCGCCGGATCAGCAGGTCGTAGCGGTCGCCCATCTCCCCGGCCGAGGCGTAGGCCGCGCCGTAACCCCAGTTCTCGTCGCCCTGGCGCCACAGGTGGCCGGCCACCGCGTGGCCGAGCCCGCCGAACTCGCCCACCACGGTGGCCCTGTCGTCACAGGGGACGAGCGCCTGCGGGCCCTGGTAGCGGTGGACGTCCACGATGTGGCCCGCGCCGGTGTGCTGCCATCCGCTGGCGTCGTCCACCAGCCGGGTGGGGTCCGCCGCCTGGATGTGGGCGACCACGTCGCGCGTCCATTCCACCGACGGCTGGCCCCACTTCTCGTTGAAGGGGACCCAGACGATGATCGAGGGGTGGTTGCCGCGCTGCTCCAGCATCTCGGCCAGCTCGCGCTCGAAGTGGCCGCGCGCCTCCGCCGTGTCGTTCCACCCGCACGGCATGTCCTGCCACACGGGAAGTCCCAGGCGGTCGGCGTGGTGGTACCAGCGCTCGGGCTCCACCTTGATGTGCTTGCGGCTGAAGCCGAACCCCGCCGCCTGCGTCCGCTCCACGTCCCAGCGCAGCGCCTCGTCGGTGGGCGCCGTGTAGAGCCCGTCGGGCCACCACCCCTGGTCCAGCGGGCCCAGGTGGAACCAGGGCCGGCCGTTCAGCGCGATCCGGGTGAAGCCCGCCTCGTCCCGCGCCAGCGAAACCGTGCGCATCCCGAAGTAGCTCTCCACCGCGTCGGCGTCGCCCCCCTCGTCGACCAGCGCGACGCGGAGGTCGTAGAGGAACGGGTCGTCGGGCCCCCACAGGCGCGGCGAGGGGACGGAGACGCGGATCTCGGCGCCGGCCCGGCCCTCCGCCCGGCCCACTTCCCTGCCCTCGGCCAAGGCGACGGCCAGGACGCGCTGTCCAGGCTGCGTGCCGCGGACGTGCGCGGTGAGGCGGAGCGCCTCCGCGGCGACGTCGGGGACGATGCGCAGCGACGCGATCGAGGCGGCGGGGACGGGCTCGAGCCACACCGTCTGCCAGATGCCGGTGACGGGGGTGTAGAAGAGGCCGCGCTCGGGATCGGCCGACTGCTTGCCGCGCGGCTGGCCGCCTTCATCCGTCGGGTCCCACACGTCCACCACCAGCTCCTGCTCGCCGCCGCCGGGGACCAGCGCGTCGGTCACGTCCGCCGCGAAGGCGCCGTAGCCGCCGGTGTGTTGGGCGACCTGCCGGGCGTTGACGAACACCGTGGCCCGCCAGTCCACCGCGCCGAAGTGCAGCAGCAGCCGCTCGCCCGCGGCCAACTCCGGCGCGCGGAAGGTGCGGCGGTAGACGGCGCGGCTGGCGCGGCGCATCACGCCCGACAGGGGCGACTCGATGGCGAACGGCACCAGCACGCGGCCAGGGAGGGTCTTTCCGAACTCCGGGGACGAATCGTCCGCCGGCAGCTCCAGCTCCCACACGCCGTTCAGGTTTTGCCAGCGCTCCCGCACCATCTGGGGACGGGGGTACTCGGGGAGCACGTTCGCGGGGTCGACCTCCGCCGCCCATGCCGTGAGCAGGGGGGCCGCCGCCGGACGCCACTCGCGCTCCGCGGACGCCGGAGTCGGCGCCGGGTCGGGAGCGAGGGAGACGGCCCCCGCGAAGCGCGCGACCGCCGGGGGAGTCATTCGGCGGCCACCGTGGTCGCGAGGGGGCCGCGGTCGTCGGCGCTGCCGGCCAGGCGCACGCGGCGCGCGGGCGCGGTCGGGCGCACGGCGCGGGTGGAGTCGCGCACCACCAGCTCCGACTCGAGGTAGACCTTCTGCGGCGGAAGCGTCTCGCGCGACTCGATGTGGCGGATCAGCATCTGCGCCGCGAGCTGGCCCATCTCGAACTTGGGCATGCGCACCGAGGTGAGGCGCAGCGGGAGGTATTCGAGCAGCTGGATGTCGTCGAACCCCACCACCGACACGTCGCCCGGCACGCCCAGCCCCAGCTCGGCCAGGGCGCGGCAGAGGCCCAGCGCCACCAGGTCGTTGTAGCAGGTGACGGCCGTGGGCCGCTCGCCCGCCGCGCGGCCACGGAAGTAATCGAGCCCCGCGCGGTACCCGTCTTCCAGGTGCGCGCCGGTGCGTACCACGTCGCCGTCGGTGAAGATCACGTGCGAGGCACTGCAGGCGCGGCGCACGCCGTCGATCCGCTCCTGGCTGTGCGACGAGTATTCGGGGCCGGCAAAGTGGACAATGCGGGTGTGGCCCTGCTCGATCAGGAACTCCACCGCCTTGCGGGTGGCCTCCTCGTTGTCCACGTCGATCAGGCTGGCCGGCACGCCGCGCACCTCCTCCAGCAGCACGAAGGGGAAGTTGCGCCGCTTCAGCTCGAACAGGTGCGAAAGGTCGGCGTCCTCGTCCAGCACGGGCGTGAGCACCAGGCCGTCCACGCCGTTGCGCTGCATCAGCTCCACCGCGCGGCGCTCGGCCTCGTACTCGCCCTCCGAGCTGGTGACCAGCAGGGCGTAGCCGCTCTCCTGCGCGGCCGCGCGGGCGCCGGTGACGATCTCGCCGTAGTAGGGGTTGTCGATCTCCTTGATCACCAGGGCGATGCTGCGCATCTGCTGGCCCTGGCCGCGGCTGTCGGGGCCGCTCTTGCGGTAGTTGAGCGACTCGATGGCCTGCAGCACCCGGTCGCGCGTGGAGCGCTTGACCGTGCCCGTCTCGTTGAGCACCGCCGACACCGTGGCTTTCGAAACCCCCGAAAGGCGCGCGACGTCGTTGATGGTCGGCTGGCTGCTCTTCATGCGGGCGGGATGGAGAGAGGTAGCGGGGCGCTGCCGGACCCTGGACGTCAACGCAAACCGTCGGCGACGTGCATTGAACTGCTCTGAACAGGTTCGGGTGCGTTCAGGTTAGAGATTCATTATCCGGCTGTCAAGCGTCATGTTCTACCTGAGGACAAATCTCCCATCGTCCGCATGGAGCCCCTGGAGCACAATGGAAGTCGAGAACCGGCGCCAAATCTCACGCCCACTACTCAGGTCGACGACGATGGGCCGACGCTCGTGGCGTCGCCCGACCGCTGCGGCGCCCCGGGCCGAGGAAGGTTCTTGACAGCATCGAAGCCGAAAGGTACTGTCTCTGAACAAATCTGAACCGTTTCGGATCAGTTCAGGACCTGTGCGACCGCCCCCGGCGCGCACGGGGCTGGTCCGGAATCCAGCCACCCCTGCCCGAGCGCCCCATGTCCCTGCTGCCGCGGCTCCGCACCTCCTTGCTCGCGGGCGTGCTGCCCGTGCTCGTCCTCGCGTCCATGGCCGGCTGCCGCAAGGCCGACGGCGGCACCACCGGCAAGTGGACCGTGGGCTTCTCCCAGATGGGCCACGACAACCCCTGGCGAATGGCGCAGACGGCGAGCCTCAAGGCCGAGGCGGCCAAGCGCGGCTACGACATCGTGGTGACCGACGCGCAGGACCAGACGGCCAAGCAGGTGGCCGACGTGGAAGACCTGATCGCGCGGCGGGTGAACGTGATCCTGCTCGCCCCGCGCGAGTACGAGGGCTTGGCCCCGGCGCTGCAGGCGGCCAAGGACGCCAACATCCCCGTGATCCTGGTGGACCGCGAGGCCGAGGGGACGGCGGGGGAAGACTTCGTCACCTTCCTGGGCTCCAACTTCGTGGAGCAGGGCCGCCGCGCGGCCGAGTGGCTGGTGAAGGAGACCGGCGGCACGGCGGGGATCGTGGAGCTCACCGGCACCCCCGGCTCTTCGGTCGCGTCCGACCGCGCCAAGGGCTTCCGCGAGGTGATCGCGCAGCACCCGGGGATGAAGATCCTGGCCACGCAGACCGGCGAGTTCTCGCGCGCCAACGGGCAGCGGGTGATGCAGAACCTGGCGCAGTCGCTGGGCAAGCAGATCACCGCCGTCTACGCGCACAACGACGAGATGGCGCTGGGCGCGCTGGAGGCGCTGCGCTCGGCCGGGCTCAACCCCGGCACCGGCGTGAAGGTGGTGTCGATCGACGGCGAGCGCGCCGCGCTCGAGGCCATCCAGCGCGGCGAGCTGGGCGCCACGGTGGAGAGCAACCCGCGCTTCGGCCCCATCGCCTTCGAGACCATCGAGCAGGTGCGCAAGGGCCAGCCGGTGCCGCCCAAGAAGCTGATCACCGACCGCTTCTTCGACCGCGGCAACGCCGCGCAGTTCGTGGCCGACGCGTACTGAACGAACAGTGCCCAGTGCCAGGTGCCCAGTGCCCCGGGATGGAAACCCGGCACTGGGGACTGGGCACTGGGCACTGGGCACTTTCTTCCCCGCACCCCAACCCCGCGCCGCATGACCAGCCCGCCCCCCGCCGACCGGCACGACGAAAGCGACGTCATCCTCCGCATGGAGGGGATCGTCAAGCGCTTCGCGGGCGCGGTCGCGCTCGACCACGTGGACTTCACCCTGCGGCGCGGCGAGGTGCACGCGCTGGTGGGCGAGAACGGCGCGGGGAAGAGCACGCTGATCAAGATCATGACCGGCGCCTACACCCGCGACGGCGGGCAGGTGTGGCTGGAAGGGGAGCCGGTCGACTTCCGCACCCCGGCCGACGCGCAGGCCGCCGGCGTGATCGCGGTGCACCAGGAGATCCACCTGCTCAGCTTTCGCACGGTGGCCGAGAACGTGTGGCTGGGGCGCGAGCCGCGCCGCTGGGGGCTGGTGGACTGGGGCCGCATGCACGCCGACACCGCCACCCTCCTCCAGCGCCTGGGGCTGCACATCGACCCCGCGGCCACGCTGGGTGCCCTGAGCACCGCGCAGCAGCAGATGGTGGCCATCGCGCGCGGCGTCTCGCTGGGCGCCAGGGTGCTGGTGCTGGACGAGCCCACCAGCTCGCTGGCCGAGCGCGAGGTGGCCATCCTCTACGACCTGATCCGCCAGCTGCAGGCCGAGGGCACGGCCATCGTCTACATCAGCCACCGCTTCGACGAGCTGTACGCGGTGTGCGACCGCGTGACCGTGCTGCGCGACGGCAGGCTGGTGGGCACCCACCGCCTGGCCAGCCTCGAGCGGCTGGACCTGGTGTGCCTGATGCTGGGCAAGGCGCGCGACGAGTTGCGCCAGGGCACCACCGGCTTCGCCGGGCACCAGGCCGAGGCGGAGGGCGCCGCGCCCCTTTTGCGGGCGGAGGACTTGCGGCGCGGGCAGAAGCTGCGCGGCGTGTCGCTGGACGTGCGCAAGGGCGAGATCCTGGGGGTGGCCGGGCTGCTGGGCTCGGGGCGCACCGAGACGGCGCGCGCCATCTTCGGCGCCGACCCGCGCGACGGCGGCAGCGTGCACGTGGACGGCAAGCCGCTCGACGCGCGCACCCCCGACGACGCCATCCGCGCCCGCATCGCCTTCGTCTCGGAAGACCGCAAGGGCGAGGGGATCATCCCCGAGCTGTCGGTGCGCGAGAACCTGACGCTGGCCGCGCTCCCCACGCTCACCCGCGCCGGCATCGTGGACCGCGCCCGGCAGCGCGAGATCGTCGACCAGTTCATGCGGCGGCTGGGGATCAAGTGCACCAGCGCCGACCAGAAGATCCGCGAGCTCTCGGGCGGCAACCAGCAGAAGGTGCTGCTGGCGCGCTGGCTGTGCATGAACCCGGCGCTGCTGATTTTGGACGAGCCCACGCGCGGGATCGACATCGGCGCCAAGGCCGAGATCCAGGCGCTGATCAACGAGCTGGCCGGCACGGGGCTGGGGGTGCTGATGATCTCGTCGGAGCTGGAGGAGCTGGTGGAGGGGAGCTCGCGCGTGGTGGTGCTGCGCGACGGGCAGAACGTGGCCGAGCTGCGCGGAGGCGACATCTCGCAGCAGTCCATCATCCACGCCATGGCCGAGGGGAGCGCGGCCTCGGCCGTTCCCGCGGCGCTGGAGGCCTGAGCGATGAGCACGACCGTAGCCGCGCGTCCCGCGCCCGCGCTGGGCCGGTGGTGGAGCGCGCTGGGGCCCACCGGTGGCGCGCTGGTCGCGCTGGTGGTGCTGGTGGCCGCCAACTCGGTGTTCACCCCCAACTTCGCCAGCCCCGGCAACTTCTGGAACATCCTCCTCCAGCTCTCGGTCACCCTCCTCGTCTCCGTGGGGATGACGTTCGTGATCGCCACCGGCGGGGTGGACCTGTCCGTGGGCTCGGTGATGGCGATCTCGGCGGCGGTGGCGGCGGTCACGGTGGAGCGCGGCCTCTTCGTTGCCCTGCCGCTGGCGCTGGCCGCCGGGATGGCGGTGGGGCTCTTGAACGGGGCCTTCGTCTCGTACTTCCGGGTGCAGGCGATCGTGGTGACGCTGGCCACGCTGCTGGCCGGGCGCGGGCTGGCGCAGGTGATCAACCGCGACGGCGCCCTGCTCACCATCGACGATCCCGGCTTCCTGGCGCTGGGCCGCGGGCACCTGGGGCCGCTGCCGGTGCAGGTGCTGATCGCCGCCGTGGTGGTCGCCCTGGCCGTCTTCCTCCTGCGCTCCACGCCGTTCGGGCGCTACGTGCTGGCGGCCGGCGGCAACCCGGCGGCGGCGCGGCTGGCCGGCGTGCCCGTCAACCGCACCGTGGTCTCCGTCTACGTGCTGAGCGGGCTCCTGGCGGGCATGGCGGGGCTGGTCGAAGCTTCGCGCCTGGGCGCCAGCGCCGCCGCCAAGATCGGCCAGGGCGCCGAGCTCGACGCGATCGCCGCCGTGGTGGTGGGCGGCACGCTGCTCAGCGGCGGGCGGGCCACGCTGCTGGGCACGGTGGTGGGCGCGCTGATCATGCAGGTGATCGCCACCAGCTTCAACATGCTGCTCATCCCCTACTCGTGGGCGCTGGCGTTCAAGGCGCTCATCATCCTGTTCGCCGTCTATCTCCAGCGCCCGCGGAGGGTCTGACGTGGATCACTCGACACGGACCGGCTCGGGGCCCGCGCTGGCCGCGCCGCCTGCACCCGCCGGGAGCCCGGCGCCCGGCGCGGGGGGCGGCGTGGCCGCGCCGCGCGCGCCGCGGCTGGCGGCCCGGGCCGCCTCGATGCTGCAGCGGCAGGGCGCGGTGGTGGCGCTGGTGGTGGTGTGCGCGTTCGGCGCGCTGCGCTACCCGGCGTTCGCCACCCCCGAGAACCTGCTCAACGTGCTGCGGCAGAACAGCATGCTGGGGCTGGTGGCGCTGGGGATGACGATGGTGATCCTCACCGGCGGGATCGACCTGTCGGTGGGCTCGGTGCTGGCCGTGGCGGGGATCGTGGCCGCCGGGCTCTCGGGGTACGGGACGGCGGTGGCGGTGCTGGGCGGGCTGGCGGCCGGCGCCCTGCTGGGCGCGCTCAACGGCGTGCTGATCACCAAGGCGCGCATCCAGCCGTTCATCGTGACGCTGGCCATGATGATCGCCGCGCGCGGCGCGGCGCTGGGCGCCACGGGCGAGAACTCGGTGCACGTGGACCGCGCCGCGAAGGGGATCCTGTGGCTGGGCCGCGGGCGCGTGGCCGGCATCCCCGTGCCGGTGCTGCTGGCTGCGCTCGCCTTCGCCGTGGGATGGGTCGTCCTGCGCTACACGCGCTTCGGCCGCTACGTCTACGCCGCGGGCGACCACGCCGACGCCGCGCGGCTGCTGGGGCTCAAGGTGGACCGGGTGCTGATCGCCACCTACGCCATCAGCGGGCTGCTGGCGGCATGCGCGGGTGTCGTCCTGGCCGGCCGTCTGGGGAGCGGGCAGCCGGTGGCCGGCACCGGGTGGGAGCTGGACGCCATCGCCGCCGTCGTCGTGGGCGGCACGCTGCTCAGCGGTGGGCAGGGCGGCGTGGGCTCCACGGTGATCGGCGTGCTGCTGCTGGGCATCATCTTCAACCTGTTCAACCTGGAAGGCACCATCACCCCGTGGTGGCAGGGGGTGCTGCGCGGCGTCTTCCTCCTGGGCGTGGTGGTGGTGCAGAGCCGCCTGCAGCGCCGGGCCAGCGCGCATGGCTGACGCGCCGGGCGCGATCTCGCCAGACGTGCGCACGGTCGAGGCATGCCTCGACCGTGGCCGGTCGCCACGCGGATCGGCGCCGACATCTTCGATGCCGACGCGGAACGGGCGAGGCATGCCTCGCCCCTACGCGAGTCTCCTGCTCGCCGGATTGATCGCCGCGTGCGCATCCCCTTCCCCGCGCGTCGCGGCGGGTGACGCGGGCGCGCCGGCGGCGACGGCGTCGTACGGCAACCCCGTGCTGGACGTGGACTTTCCCGACCCCACCGTGATCCGCGCGGCGGACGGGACGTACTACGCCTACGGGACGCAGACGGAGCGCGACGGCGCGATGGTGAACATCCAGGTCGCCCGCTCGGCCGACCTGGTGCGCTGGGAGCGGCTGGGCGACGCGCTGCCCGTGAAGCCGGCGTGGGCCAGCCGCACGCAGGACTTCTGGGCGCCGCACGTGGCCGAGCACGGCGGCACCTACTACCTCTACTTCTCCGCCAAGCCTGACGCGGCGATCAGCGACACCACGCGGGGCCTCTGCCTCGCCGTCGCCACCTCGGCGCGTCCGGAAGGGCCCTTCGCCGACAAGGGCGAGCCGCTGCAGTGCGGCGCCGGCTTCGTCAACATCGACCCCATGGCCTTCGACGACCCGCAGACGGGCAAGCGCCTGCTGTACTGGGGCTCGGGGTTCGGGCCGATCAAGGTGCGCGAGCTCGCGCCCGACCGGGTGTCGTTCGCGCCGGGGAGCCAGGCGGTGGAGCTGATCCACACCGTGCCCACGGCCGATTCCACCGACTACCAGCGGCTGGTGGAGGGGGCGTGGGTGCGGTACCGCGCGCCGTGGTACTACCTGTTCTACTCGGGCGACAACTGCTGCGGCCCGCGCGCGCACTACGCGGTGATGGTGGCCCGCTCGCGCAGCGCCACGGGCCCCTTCGAGACGCTGGCGCACGGGACGGGCGCGGCCACCAGCGCGATCCTGGAGAGCGGCGGCCACTGGTTCGCGCCCGGCCACAACTCCGTGGTCACCGACGCGCGCGGCGACGACTGGATCGTCTACCACGCCGTCGATGCGCGCCGCCCGCGCGCCAAGCCGACGGACGATGTGAACACGCGGCGGGTGATGCTGATGGACCGGCTGCTGTACGTGGACGGCTGGCCGCGCGTGGACCGCGGGCCCTCGGCCGAGCCGCGGCCGGCGCCGGTGCCGGGGGCGAGCCCGCGCTGATCGACCAGCGAGAATGTCATCCCGAAGGAGCCGCCGCACTGCGCGCCCTCATCGGCGCGCAGCCTGGCGGCGACTGAAGGATCCATGCACGACGGCGAGACCGGCGGCTGAAGCCGCAGCAACGACTACGAGAAGACTCGCAAACTGCGCGAGGCTCCACGGATGGGTTCACCGCGCGGTGGAAGAGTCAGGACGACGAGTTTCGACCGAGCTCAATGCACAATCCAGAGGTTCGAGCTACGGATCGGCGGGCGGCGGCGGCGGGCAGTACGGGAGGCCGTCGTCGCTCCAGCGCAGCTCGACGAGGGTGGCGTTGCGGGGGGCGGTGGGCGAGCCGAAGCGGGCGTGCGTGACCAGCCACTCGCGGCCGTCGGCCGTACGGAACCAGGCGCAGTGGCCGGGCGCGTAGAAGCCGTGCTCGGGCATGGAGGCGAGGACGAAGCCGCGGCCGCCTCGCGTCACGTTCACCAGCCGCTCCGCGTCGTCCTCCACCAGCGCGCCCACGGCGTAGAAGCCGAAGTAGCAGCCACCGCTGTAGAGGTACACGCGCCGGCCGGCCGGCGACACGAGGCCGCCCACGGGGCCCTCGACGGTGCTCCAGCGCACGGTGTCGGTGCGCCAGTCCACGCCGGGGATCCGCTTCCACGGCATGCGGCGGGCGGCGTCGAACAGGTGCCAGTCTTCCGACGGCCGGGCGAGCAGGGCGGGCGGGGACAGGACGCGGGTGAGGTCGTCGCTCACCTCCACTTCCACGATGCCGGTGCCGTACGGCTCGTCGCCCGTGAAGTCGGCGGCGTAGGCCATCCGCAACGAACCGTCGGGCGCGGCGTAGACGTCGGCGTCGATGGCGAAGTCCTCGCCGGGCGTGAGGACATGGCCGGTGTCGACGAAGGGGCCTTCGGGCCGCTCGCTGTCGGCCCGGCGGATCACGTGGCCGATGTGCGCCTGCTCGCCGATGCCCGCGCCGTGCGAGTACAGCATCACGTACGGCCGCGCCAGCCCGGGAACGTGGCGCACGCACGGCGCCCAGAACGCGTGCCGCGTCGCGTCCCCCTGCAGGCTGGGGCCCAGCGGGTGCCAGGTGGCCAGGTCGTTGGATGCGTAGGCCGGGAAGGCGCCGGCGCTGGCGGTGCCGCCGCGGCCGTCGCTGGTCTCGTCTCGCGTGACGTAGACGTAGTAGCGGAAATCCTCCTCGACACCCTCGGGGATGGCGAGAAGGTAGGGGTCGCCCTGGTCGGCGGCCTCGGGGAAGAGAGGCCGGTAGCTCACCGGCCGGGGATCACGCTCAGTGGAATGCATCGGATGAACCGCACTCGTGGGATGTCGTTCGCCCGCACCGCGCCGGCCCTGCTCGTCGCCGCGCTCCTCGCCGCGTGCGCCCCGGCGGCGCGGCCGGCCGCCGACGCGTCACCGTTGGCCGGGGCGGGCTCGGCCGCGGCGGCCGCGTGCACCTTCACCAACCCGGTGGCGCGCGGGGCCGACCCGTGGCTGGAGTTCCACGACGGCTGGTACTACATGGCGCAGTCGAAGAATTCGGACGGGGAAGCTAGCACCATCTGGGTGTTCCGGTCGAGAAAGCTGACCGACCCCATGCGCGACAGCGTGAAGGTGTGGACGGCGCCCGCCGGCGCCTGGAACCAGACCAACGTGTGGGCGCCCGAGATCCGCTTCGTGGACGGCCGCTGGTACATCTACTACGCCGCCGGCCGCCCCGGTCCGCGCGACGCGCCCTTCATCTTCCAGCGCGCCGGCGTGCTGCGCGCCGCGAGCGCCGATCCGCACGGCGCGTGGGAAGACCTGGGCCAGCTGGACACCGGCGGCGAGCTCGCCAGCCGCGCCGACGACGTGTGGGCCATCGACTTCACCGTGCACCGCCTGAACGGGCAGCTCTACGGCTTCTGGTCTGGCTGGGAGAACAACACGCCGCTGGCGCGCACGCCGCAGTACATCTACGTGGCCCGCATGGCCAACCCGTATACCGTCGGCGGCCCGCGCTCGCGCATCTCGGCGCCGACGGAAAGCTGGGAGCGGCGCGTGGACCCCACCGACGGGCTGGACCTGAACGAAGGGCCGCAGGTGCTGGAGCACGACGGCCAGGTGTTCGTCATCTACTCCACCCGCGAGTCGTGGACGCCCGCCTACCGCCTGGGCCAGCTCCGGCTGAACGGCGCCACGGCCGACCCGGCGCTGCCGGCGAGCTGGACCAAGTCGGGCCCGGTCTTCTCCGCGGCCAACGGGGTCTACGGCCCCGGGCACAACGGGTTCACGAAGTCGCCCGACGGCCGCGAGGACTGGATCGTCTACCATGCCAAGGTGGACACGGGGCCCAACTGGAACCGCGTGATCCGCGCGCAGCGCTTCGGCTGGCGCGCCGACGGATCGCCCGACTTCGGACAGCCGGTGGCGTCGGGCGTGGCGCTGCCGGTGCCGTCGGGCGAAGCGTGTGAGCGCTGAGCGGCGGATGGGCGTCGTCGATGGAGCCACTGTGCCCGACGCCTTGCGCGAGCAGCCGCACCGGCGGCTGAACCCGCTCACCGGCGAGTGGGTGCTCGTCTCGCCGCACCGCGCGCTGCGGCCGTGGCAGGGGCAGGTGGAAGAGGTGCCGCCCGACACGCGGCCCTCGTACGACCCCGCGTGCTACCTGTGCCCGGGGAACACGCGCGCCGGCGGCGAGCACAACCCGGAGTACACGGGCACCTTCGTCTTCGACAACGACTTCGCGGCGCTCAAGGCCGAGACGCCGGCGGCCGGGATGGACGTGGAGGGCCTGCTGGTGGCGCGCGGCGAGGCCGGCGTGGCCCGCGTGATCTGCTTCTCGCCGCGGCACGACCTGTCGCTGCCGGGGATGGAGGTATCCGCCATCCGCGGCGTGGTGGACGTGTGGGCCGAGGAGTATGCGCGGCTGGGGAGCCGGCCCGACATCGGCCACGTGCAGATCTTCGAGAACAAGGGCGAGATGATGGGGTGCAGCAACCCCCATCCACACGGCCAGATCTGGGCGCAGCAGTCCATCCCCCTCTCGGTTCGGCGCGAGGCGGAGCGGCAGGAGGAGCACTTCGCGCGTCACCGCCGCACGCTTCTGGGCGACGTCCTCCGGCTGGAGATGGACGCGGGCGAGCGGATCGTGTTCGAGAACGACGCGTTCGTGGTGCTGGTGCCGTTCTGGGCCGTATGGCCGTTCGAGACGCTGGTGGTGAGCCGCGAGCCGGTGGCATCCGTCACGGAGCTGGACGACGCGGGGCGGGACGGCCTGGCCGACGTGCTGAAGCGGCTCACGCAGCGCTACGACAACCTGTTCGGCGTCTCCTTCCCCTACTCCGCCGGCATCCACCAGGCGCCAACGGACGGGCGCGGGCACCCCGAGTGGCACCTGCACATGCACTTCTACCCGCCCCTGCTCCGCTCGGCCACCGTGCGCAAGTTCATGGTGGGCTACGAGATGCTGGGCGAGCCGCAGCGCGACGTGACCCCCGAGAGCAGCGCCGAGCGCCTGCGCGCCCTCCCCGAGACGCCGCGCGTAAAAGGCGGATCATGACCACGACCATACCGAACACGATGCTTTCTCCCCAGAAATGTCATCCTGAGGCCCGGTGCACCCAACCCTCGGCCACGACCAGACTTGCGGGCCGAAGGGTCTATCGCCGGTCGACGCGAGACGCCGGCGGTGTCGCACTCGTCGGCCACAGATCCTTCGAACTGCGACCGACTGCGCATTCCGAAGCGATGCGTGGTCGCCCTCGGGATGACATCGGCGGGATGCGTCCGTGGATCACCTCGACGAGAGGCGGTGCGCGATGAGGCTTCTCGTCACCGGCGGCGCCGGGTACATCGGCAGCGTGGTGGTCAACCAGCTGGTGGAGCAGGGGCACGACGTGCTGGTGCTCGACCGGCTGTCGCAGGGGCACCGGGCGGCGGTAGACGAACGCGCCGAGCTGGTGGTGGCCGACCTGGCCGACCGCGCCGCCGTGGACCGCGCGATGGGCGGGCACCGGCCCGAGGGCATCCTCCACTTCGCCAGCCAGACGCTGGTGGGCGAAAGCATGGAGAAGCCGTTCCTGCACCTCGGCGAGAACGTGCGCAACGGGCTGAACCTGCTGGAAAGCGCGGCCGAGCACGGGGTGAAGCGCTTCATCCTGTCCTCCACCGCCAACCTGTTCGGCCTTCCCGACCGCGTGCCGATCGACGAAGAGTCCGAGATCCGGCCGGGGAGCCCGTACGGCGAGAGCAAGCGCATCCTCGAGCGGCTGCTGCACTGGATGGACGACCGCTTCGGGATGCGCTACGCGTCGCTGCGCTACTTCAACGCCGCCGGCGCCGTGTCGCCCGACCGCGGCGAGTACCACGACCCCGAGACGCACGTGATCCCCGTGGTGCTGCAGGTGGCGCTGGGCCAGCGCGCAAAGGTGATGATCTACGGCGATGACTACGACACGCCCGACGGCACCTGCGTGCGCGACTACATCCACGTGAGCGACCTGGCCGACGCGCACGTTCGGGCGCTGCACGCGCTGGACGGCGGCAGCCGCACCTACAACCTGGGCAACGGCCGCGGCTACAGCGTGCGCGAGGTGATCGAAACCGCGCGGGCCGTCACCGGCCACCCCATCCCCGCCGAGGCCGGCCCGCGCCGCCCCGGCGACCCCGCGGTGCTCGTCGCCGCCAGCGACCGCATCCGCAGCGAGCTGGGCTGGGAGCCCAAGCACGACCTGCGCGCCATCATCGAAAGCGCGTGGGCGTGGCACCAGGCCCATCCGCACGGCTACGCCGCGCGGGAATAGACCACCGCGAACGATGCTCGAGTGAATCTGCCTCCAGCGCCGACGCAACACGTTCGTACCCGGCACTGGGCACTGGGCACTGGGCACTTGTACTTGGCACTTCAGGAAATCCCACCATGCAGCCATACACGCCGATGGATATCGAGAACGGCCCTTCCGCCGCGGTGCTGCGCGGCTTCCACGAGCACTTCGGCGGCGCGCCGGCGTGGGTGGCGCGCGCGCCGGGCCGCGTGAACCTGATCGGCGAGCACACCGACTACAACGACGGCTTCGTGCTGCCCATGGCCATCGACCGCGCGGTGTGGATCGCCCTGCGGCCGCGCGCCGACCGCCAAGTGAAGGTGCACTCGCTCGACTTCGGCGAGACGCATTCGTTCAGCGTGGTGGAGCTGGGGTGCAACCAGGGGGGATGGATCGAGTACCTGCGCGGGATGGCGTGGGCGCTGGAGAAGAAGGACCGCAACCTGGGCGGCTGGGAGGGCGTGACCGCCGGCGACGTGCCCATCGGCGCCGGCCTCTCGTCCAGCGCGGCGATGGAGCTGGCCACGGCGCGGGCGTTCAGCGCCGTCTCGGGCTTCAGCTGGGATGCGCGCGAGATGGCGCTGCTGGCGCAGAAGGCCGAGAACGGCTGGGTGGGCGTGCACTGCGGGGTGATGGACCAGATGATCTCGGCGGCGGGCGAGGAGGGCCACGCGCTGCTGATCGACTGCCGCTCGCTGGAAACGCGTTCGGTGCCGCTGCCGCCGGGCACCGCCGTGGTGATCCTGGACACCGCCACCCGCCGCGGCCTGGTGGACAGCGCCTACAACGAGCGCCGCCGCGACACCGCGGCGGCCGCGCACGTGCTGGGCGTGGACGCGTTGCGCGACGTGAGCGTGGCCGCCCTGGAGCGCCGCGCGGGCACCATGAAGCCGCTCACCTACCGCCGCGCGCGCCACGTGGTCACCGAGAACGAGCGCACCCTGCGCGCGGCCGACGCCCTGGAGCGCGGCGACGCCGCCGAGGTGGGAAGCCTGATGAACCAGAGCCACACCAGCCTCCGCGACGACTTCGAGGTCTCGCGCGAAGAGCTGGACGCCATCGTGGCGCTGGCCCAGGCGCAGCCCGGCTGCCACGGCGCGCGGATGACCGGCGCCGGCTTCGGCGGCTGCGCGGTGGCGCTGGTGGAGGCCGCCGCCGCCCCGCGCTTCGCCCAGGAGGTCGCGGCCAAGTACCAGGCCGCCGTGGGGCTGGCGGCCAAGGTGTACGTCTGCTCCGCGTCCGCCGGGGCGTCGGTGGAGCCCGCTGGAGCGATGGCGGAGGCGGCCGGGGCGTGAGCGGTCGAACAGGTGCCTGAGTGCGCCTGTTCGCTGTTCCTCAGTGCCGCGTGGTGATGAGAATGACCCCGTTCATCCCGCGCGAGCCGTAGATGGCCGTCGAGCCCGCGTCCTTCAGCACGTCGATGCGCGAGACGGAGGCGGGGTCGATGCCCACCAGCGCGGCGCCGGGGGCGAGGGCGGTCAGCGGCACGCCGTCGACCACGTAGAGCGGCTCGGCGTCGCTCATCAGGCCGGCGGCGCCGCGCACGCGCACCGAGTAGCCGCCGTCGGCCCGTCGCGTGACGTCCACGCCGGCCAGGCGGCCCTGGAAGAGCTCTTCCACGCGCGACGCCCGCGGCGCCATCTGGTCGCCCTCGAGCGAGCCGACGGAGCCGGTGAGCGACCGGCGCGACTGGCTGCCGTAGCCCACCTCCACCTGGTCGGGGTTGCTCGGGCGGCTCTCGGGCGACGGGTTGCCCGCGCACGCGGCGAGCAGCAGGGCGGCGCCGGCGGCGGCGATTCGTGTGGGTGACATCATCTCTCCCCGGCTGGGGCCGTGGCGGATGCGGCCGCCACCGGGCGCGCACGGCGGAGTGCCGGCAGCGCCATCGCTCCCGTGCCGCATCCGCCGCGCCAGTGGTGGAGCGGGTCACGACGTCGGGAGACATGAAGCAGATCGTGCGCTACAGAAGAGACGCGCGCGATGCGGACGGGCAGGATGCGGCGGTGGAGCTCGCCGCCGTGGATCAACACTAACGACGCGAGGGCGCGATGACCATCATTTCCGACGCACCGGAGACGTCCACCGGGGCCGCCGTTTCCACCTCTTCCCAATCCGCGCGGTACGACGTGGCCGCCATCATGGGCGCGCTGTACGGCGACGGCATCCTGGGGCTGAAGGGCGCCTTCAGCCGCGAGTGGGCTGCGGAGCTGGGTGAGGACCTGGAGGTGGCCTATCGCGACGCGCTGGCGCGGCCGGGAGGCGCCGTGGGGCGCGGGCCCAAGCGGCACTACGTGGAGATCCACCCCGAAGACATCCGCGGCTTCCAGGAGCTGGTGACGCACCCCTGGGTGGTAGCGGTGTGCGAGGCGGTGCTGGGGCCCGAGTACAAGATCGTGGAGATCGGCTTCGACGTGCCCAACCCGGGCGCGGTGGACCAGCCCTGGCACCGCGACTTCCCCGCCCCGCCCGAGACGATCACCGGCCGCCGGCTCAACTCGCTCGCCTTCAACCTGACCACGGTTGACGTGTTCGAGGACATGGGCCCGTTCGAGATCGCGCCGGGCACGCAGTGGGACCTGGCCGAGGGCTTCGAGCACGAGATGTTTCCGCCCAAGACGCTGTACCCGCGCTACCTGGAGCGCGCGCAGCGGAAGATGCCGAAGATGGGCGACATCAGCGTGCGCTCGGCGCTCACCATCCACCGCGGCACGGCCAACGTGAGCGACAAGCCGCGCCCCGCGCTGGTGCTGGGCGTGGACGCCCCCGACGCCCGCAACGCCGAGCGCCACGACCTGCAGTTCACCCGCGCCTACTACGATGCGCTCCCGCAGTCCCTCCGCGACCACCTCACCTGCCGCGTGGTGGACAAGCTGGAGCCCATCGTCCAGGGCCACACCATCGAAGGGTTGATGATGGGTGAGGCGTAGATCCGCTGGGTGCAGTCCACACGAAGTCATTATCAGGGCAAGCGGTTACGCACGCACCTGAACCGTGGTGGGATCGAGGACCATCGCAGGTCACACAGAGGCACGGAGGCACAGAGAACTGCGGAACGTTCTCCGTGTCTCCGTGCCTCTGTGTGCGCCAGCTGTTCTCCCGGACTCCGTACGCGATCGAGGAGATCGTCCGTTCGCAGGGTTACCCGAGCTTCAACGCGGCGAGCGATTGCAGGGCCTGCGTGAGCTGTTCCGGCGTGGCGCTCTGCAGCAGCAGACGGTTCCCGTGCGGATCCTGGATCACCGCGTCCAGCCGCTCGCCACCGCGGCCCTTCAGCCACTTCTCGCGCCACTCGATCACCGCGGACACGATCCCCGCAATCCCCCCGACGATCCCCACGATCTCGCCCACGGCCGAGAGGACGCCGGCGTCGCGATAGACGACCTTCGGCGCAGGGGCGTCGCGGGTCGCCTCGAGCCCCGGGATCGACAGGAGCTCGTCGAGCGCGCGGGATGCGTTGGGTCCCTCGATGGTGACGGTGGTCAGCGTATGCATGGTCGTCCAGTGCGCGGGCGTATGGAGGGCGAGCGGATCTGAAGCGACGGCATCGTCTCCAGTCAACCGCGTCAGGCTTCAGAGGTCAAGACATTTGACGGATCGACCTCCCGGAATTCGCGCATGCGACACGGGCGAGCTCCACACCGGAGCCCGCCCGTCGTCGTGACATCGGCCTCTCCGCCGGCCGGACGAATCCGTCAGCGCGGGGGCACGTCGAGGCTCAGCACGTGGCGCACTTCCGACGGATCGCCCTCCACCAGGCGGAAGGGGAGGATCTGCACCGACGGAGTGGCGGAAGCGCCGTCCGATCGCATCATCACCAGGATGCCGCGGCTCACGCCCATGGCGCCGGCGCTGAAGTAGGTGACGCCCACGTGGTAGGTGCCGGGCACCAGCTTCTCCGTACGCACCACCTCGGGCCCGAAGCCCTGGGTGATGTCCTGGTACAGCTCCAGCCCCTGCGCCGTCTGCTTGTGCGCGTAGTAGCACTCCTCGCCCGCGGGATCCACCACGTGCAGGTCCACGTCGTTGGCGTCGGCCTCCCAGGCCATGGTCACGCGCAGGGCGTCGCGGCGGTCCAGGTCCACGCCGAACTCGGCCGCCTCGCCGCGGATCTGCGCGCGCTTCGCCGGCTCTCGGGCGATCCACGCCCGCAGCACGTAACCCAGCTCCTCGCGCACCACGCGCCGCGCGTCGCCGTACCAGCCGGGGAAGGTGCGGCGGGTGGCATCTTCCAGCACGCGGGCGGCCTCTTCCTCGCGGCCGTCCTGCCACAGCATCAGCGCCAGGTGCCGGTAGCCGTTCACCCGGTCGGGGCGCTGCGCCAGCGCGCGCCGCAGCGGCGTTTCGGCCAGGCGGGCGGCGTTGACGCGTAGGAGGAGGAGACCGGCGCGCTGCAGCAGCTCGGGCTTGCCGTCGGCCACCTCCACCAGCGACCCCAGCGCGCGCTCGGCCTCGTCGCCGCGGCCCAGGTTCACGTCCGCCTCGCCCAGCGCCTCGTACACCTGCGGATTCTCGGGGTCGTAGGGCTGCCACTCCAGGGCCAGCTCGCGCAGCGCCCGCCACTCGCGCCGCGCCCACAGCGCCTCGGCCAGCTGGTTGCGCACCTCGCGGTCGCGCGGCGCGGCGGCGAGGCGCGCGCGCAGGCTGTCCACCCGCTCGCGGCCCACGGGCGCCCGCCGGGTCCATGCGGGGGCGCGCTCGCGCACCCCCGGCGGAGGCGCCGCCGCTCTCTGCGCCGGGGCCGGAGCCGACCGCGGCGGGGTCGCACCGTCTCGCGGTTGCTGGCGGGCAGACACGTCCGCAACGGGCGGCTGGTTGACCGGCGCGGAGACGGCTGCGGCGCCCTGCATCTCCACCGGCGGCGGGGGTGGTGGCGGCGGAGCCATGGGAGGCGGAGGCGGCGGCGGAGCGGGCATCGGCGCAGGTGCCGCGTTGGAGCGGTCGCCGTCATCCTCCTCCGTCGCGCTTTCGTCGTCTCCGTCCGCTCGGCCGACGGGGGCGCCCGCGGTGCCGGCCCCGGTCACCACCACCCCGTTCAGCGCCAGCGCCTCGGGCGCGGGCCGTGGCGCCCGCTCGTCGCGGCGCGCGCCATTCCCCGTGGGCTGCGGTGCCTCGGCCGGCCGGTTCGCAGCGGCCTGTCGCTCCGCCGTGGCGGCGGCAGCGGCGGCTTGAGCTGCGGCGAGGGCGGCGGGGTCGCGGTCCACGCGGGTTATCCCCTCGGGCCCCACGGCCAGGATCTGCGCCAGCGCGCGGCGGTCCAGGCCGAAGCGGTCGTAGTCGCGCTCGGTCTCCAGCACCAGCAGGGTAGTGCGCGGCGAGAGCACGCGGTGGGCGACGGAGACGCGCACCTCCTCCTCGGCCAGCGCGGCGCGCGCGGAGTCGTTCGTCGTGCGGCTGGCGCGGTCGTTCAGGTCGCGGATGTAGGCGCCGTAGGCCTCGCGCTCGAGCAGCGGCCCGAAGCTCCCCGCCGCCAGCGGCTGGGCGGCGCCGGCCGCCATCACCGCGCCGCGCCCCGCCAGGCGCGGCTGCGGGCGCGCGCCGGGCCTGAGCCGCGCCATCACCAGCACCTCGTCGCCCGGCTGCACGTCGTCGGCGCCGGTGGCATACACCCACTCGGCGCCGGGGTCGGCCGCGGCGAAGGTAGCGCCAGGGCCTAGCGCCAGACGGCGGGCGGCATCCCCGGCGCGAACGTCCAGCGAGTCGGTGAAGGGGATGGTGACGATGCGCCCGCGGCCCGCGGTGAGCAGGCGCAGCGTGGCCTCGTCCTGCCGGGCGCCCAGCACCAGCGCGTGCAGCGTGGCCCCGGCGGGGATGGAGTCGGCCGCGGCGCGCAGCAGCGCCGGGTCCACCGTGCCCAGCGTGCCCACGCCGTCGGTCTGCACCACGATGGCCGCGCCGGGGCGGGCGCGGGCGGTGGCCGCCGCGTCGCGCAGCACCGCGCCCAGGTCGGTGCCGCCCAGGTAGCGGCGGGCCCGCAGCGCGGCGCCCACCTGCCGCGCCACCTGCCCCGCCGGGCCGGCCGCCAGCCGGGTGACGCGGTGGTCGAAGGCGCGCACCTCCACCGCGTCGGTGGCCGGGAGCGCGGCCAGCAGCTGCTCCACCGCGCGCACGCGGTGCTCCGCGCCGTCGGCGCCCGAGGCCGAGGTGTCGAGGTAGAAGATCCAGCGGCCCGGCCCAGCCGCCCGCACGCGCGGCACGGCGGGGCGGAATGCGGCCACGTAGAACTCGCCCGCGGTGAGCACGTTGGACGGCGCGGCGTTCTCGTCGGCTCGCCACGCCACCTGCAGGTCTTCCCGCGGCACGAACGCCTCGTCCGAGCGGTCGATGGTCCACACCCGGCCGGCCTCGCGCACCCGCCCGGGCCCCGCCGCCTGCACGAACGCCACCCGCCGCGCGCTCTCGCCGGGGAGCGCGGCGAAGCTGCCGTGGAAGGTGAACACGCCCACGCGCGGCATCCCGCGCAGCGGCAGGGTGTAGCTGCGCTCGCCGGCGGTCTGGCGCAGCAGCGAAGTGTAGCTCAGCACCAGCCGCACGGTGGCGCCGGCCTCGATGGGGAACACGCGGGCCGAGAAGCGGTTGCCGGCCTCCTGGTCGAGCATGGCGGGGTCGCGCATCTGGTGCACGATCTCGTCGTACACGCGGTGCGCGCGCTGCCGCTCCACCACCTCGCCCTCCATCAGGTGCCCGTCCACCTCCTTGGCGAAGCGGCTCACCGTGGCGCCCTCGGGGAGCACCGCGCTGAAGCGGCCCTCCATCCGCCGCTCTCGCGGGTTGCGGAAGCGCAGCTCCACCTCGGTCAGCGCCAGCATCCCGTGCACGGCGGTGCGCACGTCCAGCCGCTCCAGCGCCAGGTCGTGCCCGTCTGGGTCCGACAGCGCGAACGGCGCGGGCTGCGGCGTGGTGTCCGTCACGGCGACGGGGACGCGGAGCGATGCGTCGACGGACGGGCGGCGCGCCGCGCCCATCGCGGGGAGCGCGGCGAGGACGGCAACGGGCAGCAGGATGCGGGCGACAGGTCGGGTCATGGCGGACGGCGATAGGCGGAGGTGGGGTCCGGCCGGTGGCGGCTGAGGGGCGATGGATGTTACGCGCCCCGCCGCTCCGAATCCAGCACCAGACCGTCGGAGAACGCCCAGCCGGGGTGGCTTCTGCCAAACCGTCTCCAGTCGGGGATGAAGGAGCCGCCTAGCGCTCGCGCAACTGCACGCGGGTGACCTCCTCCACCGCGCCCATCACCGCGCGGAACCCATCCATCTCTTCGGCGTCCACCTGCGCGCGGATCTCCGCCTCCAGCGTCTCGAGGACGCGGTTCAGCCGCTCGGCCAGCTCCACGCCGGCGCTGGTCACGTGCACAAGGAAGGAGCGCCGGTCGCCGGGGTTCACCTCGCGGCGCACCAAGCCGGCCGTCTCAAGCCGGTGGAGCATGCTGGTGAGGGTGGACTGCTTCATCCCGAACACCCGCACCAGCTCGCCCACGGGCGTGGGGGCGTAGCTGCGCAGGTAGGTGATCACGTGGCCCTCCGACGGGCTCACCCCTAAAGCGCGCGTGTGCGCCTCGAGGTAGACGGAGATCTGCCGCGACGCCTTGTGCAGCGGGGAGAGGAATTCCAGGGGCATGGCGGCTCTGGTGCAGGCGGGGGATCCGGATTACGAATATCGGCGCCGGTTAGCCTCGCGGCAAAGGGGCTGGACCGAGAGCCTTGCCCACGACGCGCCGCCGCCGCAAATTAGTACGATATCGTACTAAACTCGGGAGAGCGCAAGACGATCCCGGCCGCCCCTCACGCACGAGGTGACCCATGAGCACAGCCGCATCCACCGCAAACCGCGACGTCGAGACCTTCCGGCACCAGGCCGGGATGACGCGCCAGGTCGTTCGCATGAACGTGGATGGCGTCAGCCACGACGAGAGCCTGATCCAGCCGCAGCCAGACGGGAACTGCCTCAACTGGGTGCTGGGCCACCTCGTGTGCATCAACGGCCGCGCGCTGGGCCTGTTCGGCCAGGAGCCGGAGACGCTGGGCGGCAGGCTCGACCGCTACGACCGCGGCTCCCCTCCCCTCACCGACGCCGCCGAGGCGATCGACCTGGACGAGCTGCGCGCCGCGTGGGACACGGTCACCGAGCGCTGGGACGCCGGCCTGGCCGCACTCCCCGACGGCGCGCTCGACCAGCCCGCGCCCTTCAGCCCCAGCGGCAACCCCAACGAAACCGTGCGCTCGCTGGTGAGCACCGTGGCGTTCCACCAGGCCTACCACGCTGGCCAGCTCGGCGTCCTGCGCCGCATCGCCGGCAAGGAAGGCGCGATCCGCTGACGGCAAGCCGCATCGCAGGATGTGGGGCGCGGAAGGTCGGACCAGGAACCGGGAAAGAACGCCGGGTGCACGGAGATCCCGCGCACCCGGCGTCCGTCGTCGTGATCCCCCGGTCCATCACCCGTAGCGGAAAACCCCGCGACGTTAGTTCAGCCGGAAGGTGACGGTGCCCACGAAGGCCGTTCGCCAGACGACCGAAATCGCGTCGGCACCGGTGACCTTGTCCGACACCGGCCGGCTCTCCACCTCGGCCGCGTCGCCCAGCAGCAGCTTCTCGTCACGAGCCAGGTGAATGCCTCCGGTGATCAGGAAGCGGTCCAGGAAGCCCGTGCCGGCGCCCAGGATGAACTCGGGCGAGACCGAGCCGTTCACCGAGCGGGCGGCCACGCCGGCGCTGGCGTGAAGCGACAGCCCCGAGCTGCGCCATTCGGGGAGGGCGACGTTCGCCTGCAGCACGGGCGAGAAGGCGAACCCGCCCACGCCCGGCGTGCGGTCCACGTAGGTGGAGTAGGTGGTTTCGCAGGTGAAGGTCGCACCCGCGGGGCACGGGCGGTTGGCGCGCTCGTAGTCGTGCAGGCTGGCCGTGCTGGCCAGGTAGCCCGCGCTGAGGAACACCCGCATCCCGCGCCGGGTCGCCAGGCTCGTCTTCAGCTCGGTGGTGGCGGCGGTCGCACCGGCCTTCGGCCTCATCTCGGTGGTCCGCAGGGTGAAGTCCACCGACGACGTTCCCGCCGGGAGGTACGCTTCGGTCTTGAAGTGGTCCTGGTCGTGCGCGGCGGCCATCGCCCCTTCCGCGGTACGGAGCTCGGGGATCAGCGTGGCCGTCTTCGCGGCGAGACTTCCCGCCTCGGCCGTCGCCTCGTCCAACCGGCGCTTGGCGTCTGCCGATCCCGCGATGCTGCCAGCCGTGGCCAGGTGAGCTCCGGCGGTGGCCAGCAAGGCACGCACGGCACGGATGGCAGCCGGCGCACCTAGCAGGTCCTGCCGGGTGGAGACGTGCGCGTCCCACTCGTTTTCCAGCGCCCGGAAAGACGCCGTTCGCGAGCATGCGGGCGAGTTCACCCGGCCCACCAGCCCATCCATCGTGGTGACGGTTGCGCGCAGGCTCTTCAGCCTTTCCTCGGCGCGTACCAGCACCTCGGTGGCCTGCGCCAGCGCGGCGACGCGCGCGGCCATCGCGGCGGCTGGCGCGGCAGCGGCTGCGGCCGCGACCGGTCCCTTCACGAGCGGGCCGGCGGGCGCGGCCGGCTCCGTCGTCTTCGCGGGGGCCGGCGCGCCCGGAAGCGCGCCGAACGCGGTGATCAGCTTCGACAGGTCGGTGTTGTCCTCCTTCACCGAGATCTCGGCGCTGTAGGCGTAGCAGAGCGGGTGAAGGTTCTCCACGACGATGGTGTACGTCCGTCCCGGCCGGAGGGGCAGGCCGGAGATGGCTCCGGTGCTGGCGGAGTAGCGTACCTCGTTCTGCGCCCGCGCCGGGTCCGGGGCGAGCATGGCCAGGAGCAGGGTCGCGGACAGGGCAAGTCGTCGCATGGTCGTCCTTCACGGGTGGAGATGGCGTGGACGCCGGTTCGGTCAGGGCGAATTCATCACCGGCTCCGATTGGTTGGCCGGACACCCTCCGTTTCCCACCACGCTCGACCGATGCGTCACCTCCCGTCACCCGCCGTCGCCGTTCCAACGCCCGCGAGCGACGGAGCCGATGCACAAAACCGCGGCCCCTCACCCGCTGCGGGCAAGGGGCCGGATGAACGGCCGTCGACACTCGGCACCGGTGCTCAGCCCGGCGCCGCCAGCAGCTCGCGGTAGAACTCGATCGTCTGCTCTGCGATGGCCTGCCAGCTGAACTGCGCGAGGACGCGGGCGCGGGCAGCCTTGCCCATGGCCGCACGGCGCTCGGGAGCGTCCATCAGCTCGTTGACGGCGGCGGCCAGCGCGCGCGAGAACGCCTCCGGGTCGCGCGGCTCCACCGATCCCCCGCCCTCGGGCTCGATCGGCACCAGCGTTCCCGTCTTGCCCGGCACCACGATCTCCGGGATCCCCCCCACGGCCGAGGCGACCACCGGCGTCTCGCACGCCATCGCCTCCAGGTTGATGATCCCGAACGGCTCGTAGACCGAAGGGCAGACGAAGACGGACGCGTGCGAGTAGAGGGCGATCACGTCCGGCTTGGGCAGCATCTCGGGGATCCACACCACCTCCACCCCCGCCTCGCGCCTCACCTCCTCCACCAGCGCCGCCATCTCCGCGCCGATCTCGGGCGTGTCGGGCGCGCCGGCGCACAGCACCACCTGCACGCCGGGGCGCAGGTGCGGGATGGCGCGCACCAGGTGCAGGATCCCCTTCTGCCGGGTGATGCGGCCCACGAAGAGGATGCTGGGCACGTCGGGGTCGACCCCCACGCGCCGCAGCGTGTCGGCGTCGTCGCGCGGCCGGTACTCGTCGGGGTCGATCCCGTTGTGGATCACCCGGATGCGCGCCGGGTCCACCCCGTACAGCGCCTCCACGTCGGCCTTCATCGAGCGCGAGACGGCCACCACGCCGTCGGCGTTGCCGTAGGCCGTGCGCTCGATCCAGGTGGTCACGTGGTAGGCCGAGCCGAGCTGCTCCACCTTCCACGGCCGGTGCGGCTCGAGCGAGTGCGTGGTGAGCACCAGCTTGGCGCCGGTGAGCGGCCGCGCCAGGCACCCGGCCAGGTGCGCGTACCAGGTGTGGCAGTGCACGATCTGCGGCGCGCTCACCGCGCCGACCATGGCAAGGTCGCGCACCAGCGCGTCCATCAGCCGCGCGTGGCGGGGGTCCTGCACGTCGATGCGGAGCTCGGGCGCCACCCCCCGCACGTGCAGGTTCCCCTCCTCCCGCCGCTGCTCGCCGAAGGAGAGCACCTGCACCTGGTGCGCGCCGCCATCGGCCCGCGCCAGCTCGCGCGCCAGGTATTCCACGTGCACGCCGGCGCCGCCGTACACGTTGGGCGGGTACTCGTTGGTGAGCTGCGCGATCCGCAGGGTGCCGCCGGCTTCTGGTGACGGCACGCTCATATCACCGTGCCGTCGGCGATCTCGGCGTTCTTCACCACCACCACGATCCCGTCGCGGATGTAGAAGCCGGGCCCCTCGCCCTCCTGCACGCCGCTGGTGTTGGTGATCACGCAGTTGCGGCCGATGGAGGCGTTCTTGTCGATGATCGCGCCCTCCACCACCGAGTCTTCGTCCACGCCGGGGTTGGTGGGCCCCTCCACCCGCGCGCGGGTGGAGGGGTCCTCCCAGCGGTAGTAGTCGGCGCCCATCATCACCACCCGGTTGATGCGGGTGCGGGCGCCCAGGTACGAGCGGATCCCGATCACCGACTGCGAGATGTCGCTGTCGATCACCACGCTCGCCTCGGCGATGATCGACGCGTCGATGCGCGAGCGGGTGACCTTGGCCGGCGGCAGCAGGCGCGCGTCTGTGTACAGCGGCATCAGCTGGTCGAACAGGTTGAACGCCGGCTTGGGGTCGGTGAGCATCAGGTTGGTCTCGAAGAACGAGCGCACCGTGCCGATGTCGTTCCAGTACTCGGTGAACGGATACGCCACCACCTTCCGCTCGCGGATGGCCAGCGGGATGATGTGCTTGCCGAAGTCGTTGGCGTCGGGGTGCCCGTCCAGCAGGTCCTGCAGCACTTGGCAGTCGAAGATGTAGATGCCCATCGAGGCCAGGTAGATGCGGCCGGCGGCGGCCATCTCGGCGTCGGCCGGGCTTTCCTTGCCGGCCAGGTCGTGGGCCGCCGGCTTCTCGTAGAACTCGGTGATGCGGTGCTCGGCGTCGGTCTTGAGGATGCCGAAGCCGGGCGCCTCGGCCGCCACCACCGGCGTGGCGGCGATGGTGATGTCGGCGCCGGTGCGCTGGTGGTGCGCCAGCATCAGCCGGTAGTCCATGGTGTAGAGCTGGTCGCCCGACAGGATCAGCACGTGGTCGTGCGCGTAGCTGCGGATGTGCAGGTTGGACTGCCGCACGGCATCGGCGGTGCCCTGGTACCAGTGCTCCGACGTGGGCGTCTGCTCGGCCGCCAGCACCGTCACGAACCCGCCGCGGAAGCGGTCGAACAGGTACGAGCGGGCGATGTGGTCGTTGAGGCTCGCCGAGTTGTACTGCGTGACCACGAAGATGCGGCTGAGCCCCGAGTTGATGCAGTTGGAGATCGGCACGTCCACCAGCCGGTACTTGCCGGCGAGCGGCACGGCGGGCTTGGCGCGCTGCGCCGTGAGCGGAAAGAGCCGGGTGCCGGCGCCGCCACCCAGGATCACTGCGAGAACGCGGTCCATTGAAACCGGAGACGAATGAGACGAACGGTCGCCCGCGCCCGCCGGAGGGCGGTGCGCGGCCAGGTCGAGCCAGCCTCGTGCAAGGTATCGGCCGGACGCGGCACACGCACGGGGTTCCCGCGTGGAAGGAGGGGGCGCGCGTGTCCGCGAGCCGCGCATCCGCCGCCTTCGTCCCACTGCAAACGCCGCGGCTTCCATCGGTCAGCGCCTCGCCGACGTTCAGCGACCAGTGCCGCCGAGAAGACCCGGCACGGCGGGAAGGCAAGATCGGCCGCGCCCGGGAACAACGAAGGCCACATTCTTACCATCGGAATGTGGCCTCCTGGTGCTGTCCGGCTGCCTGGGTTCACCCGGTTTGGCGACGACTCCCGGAAGCATCTCACGGTAAAATGCAGGTGGGCGCTCTACTCCAGCAGCACCATCTTCGGCGGGCAGCAATACCCACCCGGGCACCCGCCCGCGCAGGTCAGGCCGCCGAGGTCGTTTTCCCACGCCTGGATCCGGGCTTCGTCGGCGTAGTACATCTGCGCCGGCGCGCTGCGTGTGGGGACGACTAGGATTCCGGCCGTGACCACGGCCAGTGCGGCTCCTCTGATGTGCGAGATCATTGCTTGCCTCCCTCCTCTTCTCTCGTGAGTGCGAACTGGGGACCAACATGCGTGCGGAAGTACGCGGCGAGCTGGTTGCCGAGGCCGTCGATGTTGGCCCGCCCGGCCGCAGTCCTGACGTCCGCGAAGTACGCGCTCGGCGTGGCACCGCTGCGCGTGAGAATTACCATCGGTGTCGCGGCCGGCCGGCGCGAGGAGCTCGCGAACCGGCGGTTGAAGTCACGCTCGGTGATGGAGACCACGTTCACCAGCCCGAGACGCTCGTTGCGGAGGAACGACCGCACCAGCGCGGTATCGCTGGCGACCACGTACGCGGTGATCGCGATCCGGTCACGATAGCTGTGCCGGAGCCTCCGGAAATCGGGAGCCGGCGTTTCGCAGGCGATCACGTCGCGGGTGCGGATCACCCACTGCAGCGCGACCTCGGGCTGGGGCTGCACCTGGCGTGAAGCCGTAACTCCGCCCGCGGCGGGCGCCAGTTGCAGGGCCGGCCGGGCGGCGGCCAGGAAGGGTGCCAGGAGCACCGCCCCGCACATCAACGCGTTTGACCGACGGACCATGTGATGCTCTCCAATGAATCGGCTTTGAGGAAGAACAGGTGGGAATCCCGGGGCGATATTCCGAGCAGGCGAGGCGACTGCGACACGTCGAACACGGTCTCGATCCCCGTGCTCGTCAGCTTGAGCTTTGCGACTCCCCAGACGGGCTCGAGACGGTGGAGATTGAAATACTGGACGTAGAGCGAGCGATCCGGGCCACGAAAGATCTCCGAAAGCCGCGTGTACGAGTTCCGCCAGGCAGTCTGTGCTTCTTCCGTCTGCCGCCGCGGCTCCGGCTCGCGCACCCTTCGGAAGTTCCGAAGGCCGATCGGATGCTTGCCGATTGGCGTACCGTCGGGGTGCAGGAGAAACACGGTGTCAGCCAAGGCGTAGACGACTGCGATGGTATCGGGGCTCACCAGGGTGGCGCTCGCCCAACCGCTGAATCGGTACGCTTCGTCGAGCGCCGGATCGTGTGGGGGAACCGTGAAGAAGCTGCGTTCGATCCTGTTCGACCTCATGTTCCAGACGTGCAGCAGCGGAGACTGCACGTCTCCCGCGCTGCGGCCCGAGATCAGCAGCGTCGAGTCGTTCAGAAGCCAGCTTCCGTTCGTGGGGAGCAAGCCCGTGTCCGCCGTTCGCAGGAACGTCCCGGTCGCCGTGTAATACACGAGCTTGCCCCGATTGTCCAGCGCAACGACGTCACCGTTGGAGGCTCGGACGGCATTGAGGAGCCCTTCGTACTCCTGCGGGCCGGGCCCCCTTCGCCCGGCGCTCCAGCGCAGGCGCGCGTCATCGGAATACACGCGGATCTGAGCCTGCCCGCGATCGGCCACCACGAAACCTGGGGCGGAGTCGAAGAACACCTTTATGGTACCGCTGGTGGCGCTGTCGGCGAAAACCACCTCTCGTTCCCAGCGCACGTAGTCGTCGATCGACGACGAGGCGTTCGCCCCCAGCGCCGCGTACGCGCCGGCCGCCCCCGCATGCGTCGTCTGGCACGACGTCGCGGAACACGAGGTGGTGACCAAGGCCAGGAAGCACCCACGGGCGAATCGGTGTGGCCGTTCGAAGCGCACGCGGATCGAGCGCGGTGGGGCCGGCATGGGCCTCATGAGTCCGAGAATTCGTTGAGGAACGAAGAGCGTGCGGGTGGTACCGTCATACCACGTATCTGCATGGAACCCGCCGCGGAGACTGGATTTCGGACAAAGTGCGACCCGTTTTCAGACGGGATGCGCCACGCGATTAAACGTACCCGAAGTCAGCGGCCGCGCAAGGCTAATCGTAAAGTGAAGCAAGAAAGAGACTTGCAGAGCCCCTTCGACTGCTGTCGAGCAATCTGTGCCACCGTTCACCAGAAGTGTCCCCTACGGAGCACAGCAGGATCCCACTGCTTCCTCCGTCCGCTCTACACACGTCACCAAATTCACTAGGGACTTGCGGAACGGGGACCGCTTCCGCACCTATGGGTAACTTTCTGTTGAAATTGCGTTCCGCGCAACCTTCACCGCCGACCATGCCGCCGCGTATTCGTCCTTTCATGGCCATCGTGCTGGGGGCAGCAGCTTCCGGGTGCTCGTCTTACGCCGATTCCGTTGACCCCGTGGACCCTGGAGCGGCCGTCTTTCCGGTCCTGTACCGAATCCCCGCACCGGAAGCCGGGGCCAGCCATCTGCACACCGTCTGGGCTCGTGATGACGGGGCGGAGTTCTGGATCGGCGGGTCTGGGGGAACAATCCTGCACTCGCGGGGAGGCGTGCTGCACCGCGACTCGGTCCGTCCACAGCGAGGGACGGACTGGCGGGGCATCTCCTTCAGTGCCGACGGCTCCGTGGGCCTGGCCGTGGGCAGCGATGGCCAGGTCGCGGATTATTCGACGGACACCGACGAGTGGATTCCCCGCTCCGCCGGAACTTCCGTCACGCTGAATTCCGTCTGGGTCAGCGAGACCGGCTACGAGGCGTATGCCGTGGGAGCCGACGGAATCATTCTTCGGCGTGCCGGCCAGTCGTGGTCGCGCGTCGAACTGGATCCGGCGCTGCCCCGTCCCTGTCGCCTGAGGTCGGCGGGCGCGCCGGCCGCAATCGAACCGAGCCCATACCTCTCGGACGTTGCGGGAAACGACACCCAGGTCTGGGCGCGCGACTCGCTCACGGGTGACGTGTTCATGTTCACGCGGCAGCAGCCTGCGTTTCGGGGAATCCTTCCGGCGTTCAACGCCTCACGGATCTGGAGCACGTCGAATCCCTCCACGCTCTGGCGGGCGGGCGTCCGCTGTCCCCCCCACAAGGATGACGAGTATACGATCATTGCCGGGGAGACGGGCGAGGACACCATCAGGGGAGTGCGGGCGATCATCCCGCTCGCCGTCGCGATGAGCAGGGATCACAAGCGTGGGATCGCCTGGGGTTTCATGAGCAGCTTTGGGCGCACGGATTCGGCGTTCTACAGCTACGTCACGCGGCGCGGCTCGTACGTGTGGCGCACCCCGACGGCCGACACGGTCGAGGCCATCACGGCGACAGCGGGGGCTGATAGCGTCTGGGTCGTGGGCCGCAATGGCCTGGTAGCACGGTTCGACATGAAGCCGCTGGCCGTGCGCGAGATCACCTGGAACCGCTCTTTCGGGCGCCTCTCCGGCCAGTACCGGCTCACCTTCTCTCCCCGATCTCCTCCCCGCACCCTGGACAGCCTGGTGCTGGCGGGCGGCAACGCCGCTTCCACCCTCCGGCCGGCACGCGACTACACCGTCGTTTCGAACCGCGGTGACACGCTGGAGTTCGAGTTCACCGACAACGCGAGGACACTCGCCAAGCAACTGTACCTCGACCGGACCGTGAGCCTCCGGTTATTCGTCGGCTACCACCCGTGGACCCCAGCCTACACCGTTGCTTTCGCGAAACACGATTCGTTCGTGGTTGGCGAAACCAGTCTCCTGAAAACGATCCGGAGGTCGATCGGCAAGATTCCATACGTTGTCTGGTTGGGCTTGCTGGTGATCCTGGCGATCTTCTCGACCCGGCTCCTCCGGCTTGCATACGACCCAGACAGCGGGCTCGGCACGATATCCAGGCCATTGAACGTGCTGGTGAAGTTCGTCCGGCCAATTCGCACGCGGGTTTTTCGCCCGTATCTCCAGGGGTTGAGGAAGGAGTTGCCAGACCAGGATCTCGCCTGCACGGTACATGTGGTCGGCCGCGGGCGAATTCCCGAGGGGCGGCTCGCGTCGGGCACCTCCACCCTGCCGGAGCTCCATGCCGCGACGCCGGGCGGGGGGGTCCTGTGGATCGAAGATGCCGCTCTGCAGCACGAACGCCGTGCCCGGGAAGCTCTCGCGAGGCTCGCGCTCGCAGCTCGCAGGATCCCCGTCCTGGTGACCTTGGACGAAGGTGCGAGCCTGCCCGATGAGATTGCGGGCGAGTGGGAGAGGCTCGGGCAGCTCCGGCTGAACGCCGAGTCATTGCTGAAGGGTGGCGGCCACACGGTCCTGATCGAGTGCGCGAGCGGCAGCCAGCCCGATGCGGAATCCTTCGCCTTCATCCGGGCGAATAGCGGCTCGAACTTATTTGTCGTCTGCAGCTCGGCGCCGCCGCCGCTCCACCGACACTTTCCGCACGTCACGCTATCGTAATCCGCAGATCCGCAGTACGGCTCTCCAGAACGAAAGGTGCGCACGGCTCCCGGGAGTCGTCGCGCGCACCTTTCGTTGACATCGTCCGTCAGCGGGCGATCATTCGCCCGCCCGTCTAGCTTGGGCCCGCCGCTGTTGCCGCCGGCGATGCTGGCGCGGCTCTTCATCACCTCACCAGCGTGCGGGTGAAGCGGCTCACCGCGCTCTTGCGCAGCAGGTTTGCCTACAACGCCAGCTTCAGCATCAGCGTGTCAAGCTGCAGGCGCCCGAGCTGTTCTTCTAGCGCTGCGGTCAGCCCCCGCCCCTGCGGTGGGCCTGCCAGCGGGCGAGGCGCCAGGCCCACTGCACCACGGTGCCCATCCACGCCGGGTCGGGCGCGGCGGGGAGCGCCTGCGCCGGGCCCAGCCGGTCGGCCGAGATCTCGGCGAAGAGGAAGTTCTCGGACTCCACCGGCGAGCCCGCCAGGCGCCGCAGCATGGCGATTTGCCCGGCGTGCGTCATGGCGTCGGCGAACGGCCCCTGCAGCAGCTGGTCGTGGGTGAGGCCGCGCAGCGGCGTGGCGCGCGCCAGGTGCCCGCCCAGGTCGGCCACGATGCCGTGGAAGCGCTCGATCTCGGCGTCGAGCCCATCCAGCGGCTCGGGCTGGAAGACGCCGCCGATGAAGAAGGTGCGGGCATAGCCCAGGACGCTGGCCATGTGGCGCACCAGCTCGCGCGGCGTGCGCGTGCCCGCGCCGGCCGAGAAGTCGGCGAACTCGGGCGGCGCGCCGCGCAGCGCCTTCTGCGTGCGGTAGGCGAGCGCCGCCAGGAAGTGCCGCAGCACGCGGCGGGTCTCTTCGGACGGGTCCGCTGTCATATCGGGGGCCTTGGAGGCGTCGGCCGAGGATCCGGTGTAGTCGATATCGAAAATGGTCGCGTCGCGCCACCGTGCACAAGCTTTCCTCGTCCGCCAGACCGGCGTCCGGCGCGGATGAAAAGGGCCCCGCCGCGCAGATCGCCGGCGGGGCCTTCCCCTTGGCTCGAGCGGAAGCGTCAGCCGCACTGCTCCGGGCTCGTGCAGCACGGACAGGTCGAATCGACGCGGCTGGGGCACAGCGTGCAGATGCTGATGCTGACCGCGGCGAACTGCGGGATCGCCGTCTCGCTGATGGGGAACGTATCCACGGCGAGCAGCTCCAGCGCGAGCTTTCGCCGTGGCGTGGACTTCTGCAGCGTCTTCATCGTTCCGTCTCCGCGTTGTGGGTGACAGCTCCGCGGCCGCGGCGTGCCGTCGCGGCCGGAGCGCGGCGGCCCGGTGAGGTCCGCCACCAGAATTTCCTCGATGGAGAACCACGTCCGTCACGCCCGAATTTGCGGCATCAAACGTACCTGGCTGATGCAAATTGATGGCGGAAGAATACGATGCACGGATCATCTTCATGGATCGACTTCGACTCAGTATCTGGATGCAGGGTCACCGGGGCGGGTTGACGTGAGACACGTTTAGCGACATCCTCTTTTGTACGCCACACGATCACCCAGATCTCGCATGATGAAGTGCGCTGATGCGTCGAATCGACGGTCCAGCGGAATCTCACGATCCTATAAAGCCTTAGCGACGCGGGCGGATACCTGCGACGGGCGGACAGCGCCGCCCGCCGTTGCCCTCGGGACGAGAGGGCGCCATTCAGCACGGAGCAGATCCCACATGAAGAAGCTGAGCCTGGAACTGGATGAGCTGCGGGTGGAGAGCTTCGCGACCGACGCCGAGCTGGCCGAGCGCGGAACCGTGCACGGAGAATCGCTCCCCACGCGGCCGCTGTGTTCCAAGTACTGCGCGCCGACGGTCTACTGCGTGAACACCGAGACCTGCACCCTCGAAGTCTGCTGCTGAACGCGCCAGATGGCGGGGTCAGCACCGCGATCATCCGGATGCTGATCCCGCCCGCGGCAGAGGAACGCTAGTCGTCAAGCCGTTCGCGACGCACGAAGCCCCACCGGCGCAAAGGCCGGCGGGGCTTCGTGCTTCCTCCGACGGGGCCGCCGTCACTCCGCGCGGAACGGCACCTCCACCACCATCCCGTCGTAGGCGGCGGCGGTCTCGGGGAAGACGGCGCGGGCCTCCTTCTCCAGCCAGCGCGGGTCGTCGGCGTAGCGGGGCGAGAAGTGGGTGAGCACCAGGCGCAGCACCCCGGCCGCTGCGGCCACCTCGGCCGCCTCGCGGGCGGTGGAGTGGCCGGTGTGCACGGCGCGCTCGGCCTCGTCGTTGCCGAACGTGGCTTCGTGGACCAGCAGGTCGGCGCCCTCGGCGATCTCGCGCGTGGCCTGGCAGGGGCGCGTGTCGCCGCTGATCACCAGCTTGCGCCCCGGCCGCGCCTCGCCCACCACGTCGGCGGGGGTGATGACGCGCCCTTCTACCTCCACCGGCTGCCCGTGGTGCAGCCTGCCCCACAGCGGGCCTTCGGGGATGCCCAACTCGCGCGCCATCTGCGCGTTGAAGCGGCCCAGGCGCTCGTGCTCCACCACCGCCCAGCCAAACGCCTTGCCGCCGTGCTGCACCCGGAAGGGCACCACATCGTAGCCGCCGCGCTCCACCTTCTCGCCCGCGTCGATGCCGTTGATGCGCACCTCGAACGGCACGCGCTCCACCCCCAGCTCCACCGCCTGCTTCAGGATTGCCTCGGTGCCGCGCGGCGTCCACAGGTCCATCGGCTCTTCGCGCGCCTGCAGCCCCAGCGTGCGCAGCAGGCCGATCACCCCCAGGAAATGGTCGGCGTGCAGGTGGGTGAAGAAGATGTCGCCGAAGCTGAAGCCGGTGCCGTAGCGCATCATCTGCCGCTGCGTTCCCTCGCCGCAGTCGAACATCAGCGTGTCGCCCTCGCGCTGCACGATCAGCGAGGTGACGTTGCGGCCCACGGTGGGGCGCGCGGCGGCGGTGCCCAGGAAGGTCAGGCGCATGGCGCGGCCGCGGTGCGGGAGTGCCCAGTGCCGAGTGCCCAGTGCCCAGGGGAGTGGCAGACACCGCAGGTCCAGGCGGAAAGCCGCGGGACGTCACGACGGTGCGCACCCCGGCCCGGGGCCGTGGCAGTTCCTGGGCACTGGGCACTGGGCACTGGGCACTGCGTTTTCATCACGCCGTCACGACATCGACCGAGAGAAACGGCTCGATCTCGGTCTTGGGGATCAGCGCCGGCCAGTAGGCCACGATCTCCTGCACGCGCGGGCGGCCGCCCGCGAAGCCGGTGACCGACGGGGGGCCGGTGAGCACCAGCGGGGCGATCTCCTTGGTGAAGCGGTCCACCGCGGCCATGTCGTGGCCGCGCACGCTCCAGCGCACCGTCACCTCGGGGAGGTCGCGGGGGATGGGGCCGGCCAGCGGGCCGTGCGTGGCGTTCCACCCCACGTACTCCGTCAGCACCTCGTCGAACTTCAACCCCAGCCGGTCGAGCCGGGCGCGCAGCACGCGGTCGGCCGCCTGCGCCTTCTCCACCGCGTCGGGCCAGGAGTAGACCAGCGTGCCGGTGGCCTTCCAGCCGTCCAGGTAGCTCAGGCTCACCTTGAGCATGTCGGTGGGCCCGTTGCCGCGCACGCCGGAGACGCGCACGCGGTCGGTGCCGTCGTCGCTCAGCCGGATGGTGGTGAAGTCGGCCACGCAGTCGGGGGTGATGTAGCTCTTGGGGTCGCCCATCTCGTAGAGCAGCTGCTCCTTCACCGTGGGCACGGCCACGCGGCCGCCGGTCCCCTCGTGCTTGGTGACCACGAACGAGCCGTCGGGCGCCGCCTCGATGATGGGGAAGCCCACGTCGGCCAGGTCGGGGATGTCGCGCCAGTTCCACAGCGTGTTGCCGCCCGACGCCTGCGCGCCGCACTCGTTGATGTGCCCGGCGACCACGCCCGCGGCGATGCGGTCGTGGTCGTCGTAGCTCCAGCCGAACTCGTGGATCATGGGCGCGTAGGTGAGCGCCGTGTCGGTCGACCGCCCGGTGATCACCACGTGCGCCTGCTGCCGCAGCGCCTCCACGATGGGCCGCGCGCCGATGTAGGCGTTGGCGCTCTGCACCTTGTCCACCACCGACGACAGCGGCTCGCCCGTCTCCATGTTCTTGAGCTCCACGCCGCGGGCGAGGAGATCGGGAAGGCGCTCCAGGATGTCGTCGCCGGTGATCATCCCCACGCGGGCCCTGCCCTGGAGGCCGGCCTTGCGCGCCTCCTCGAGCACGGCGTCGCGGCAGCCGGCGGGGTTCACGCCGCCGGCGTTGGCCACCACCCGGATGTTGCGCTCCACCACCGCGGGGAGGATCTCGCCCATCAGCGGCACGAAGTCGCGCGCGTAGCCGAAGGCGGCGTTGCGCGAGCGCTGCTTCTGCATGATCGACATGGTGACCTCGGCCAGGTAGTCGAGCATCAGGTAGTCGATCGGGCCGCCCTCCACCTGCCGGCGCGGTGCGTCGAGCTGGTCGCCCCAGAACCCCTGCCCCGAGGCGATGCGGATCTTGTCTTTCATCCCGTCCATCTTCAGTTCTGGAGCGCGGCCCCGCTCGCGGTGCCGCCAAAAACGATCCGGAGGCCGCCCGCGGCAGCCTCCGGCAGGAAAATCTCATCCTACGCGCAGCGCGGCAACCCATCCAACCGTGTTCGCACGGAAAGCCGGGTGCTCACTCCGACGGCAACGGCAGGCCCATCGCCTCATTAACGTTCACCAGCAGGCCGTTCAACGCGGCGGAGCGGAACGACTCTCGCGCACGATACGTCCGCACGTTCGTATACTCGCCCCCGACCGGCTCGGCATGGACGATCAGCGCGGGGGCATTCACGTCGACGATCCAGTACTCGGGAATCGCGGCGCGCGCATACCTCGGCGCCTTGGCCATGCGGTCGATCTCCAACGACGAATCGGCAACTTCGGCCACGAGCAACGCGTCCCATGGTCCAGCCGGTCGCGAGCAATATCGATCCGCTTGAGGCCGCAGGATCACGAGATCAGGGCGCGGTACCTCCACCCGGTTGAACAGCAGCGAGCTTTGTACACGAACAAACGCGTGGTCTCGATGCAACTCACCCATCCATGCCATGAGCGTGTCCACGACGTGAGCGTGGCGAACACCGATCGGTGGCATGCGAACGATCTCGCCCTCGAGGAGTTCGATCCGCTCGTAGTCGCCCAGAATGCCGGCGGCGGAGAGCGCAACATACTGCTCGTGGGTCCAGCAGTGCGGGCGGCCATCTCCCGTGTGGTCCGTCACACATCCGCCGAAAAGCTCCGCACACTCCGCCACGATTGTGAGCGGGCCCATCGCCTCAAACTCATCCGAGGTGAACGGGCGCCGCTCGAACAGCACCGGCGGATCACCGATCGCGACGAAGGCCCACCGGTCGCTCATCTCACAGGTGCGGCGGCAGGACGAAGGCGCCCAGGTGCGGGCCCGGGTTGTTGAGCGTGGTGCGCAGCGCCAGCGACAGCGCGGCGCGCGTCTCGTCGGGCATGATCACGGCGTCCACGAAGCCGCGGGCGGCGGCGTAGCGCGCGTCCAGCTGCTGGTCGTAGTCGGCGCGCACGGCGGCCATCTTCGCCTGCAGCGCCTGGTCGGGCTGCTGCCCCTTGGCCTTGAGCTCGTCGAGCTGCGCGCTGAAGAGCGCCATCACGGCCGAATCTCCCTCCATCACCCCCATCCGACCGGTGGGCCAGGTGAAGATGAAGTCGGGGTCGAAGCCCTGGCCCGCCATGGCGTAGTATCCCGCGCCGCTCGCGTGGTTCACCGTGAGCACCAGCTTGGGCACGGTGGCGGTGGCCATCGCCTCAACGAAGCGCGCGCCGCTCCGGATGATGCCGCTGTGCTCGGCCTCGGTGCCCACCATGAAGCCCGACACGTCCTGCACGAACAGGATCGGCGTGCCGTGGCGGCTCATGGTCTCGATGAAGAACGCCACCTTCTCGGCGCTGTCGGCGTAGACGATGCCGCCGAACTTGGGCCGGCCGCCGTGCGGGTCCTTGAGCATCCCGCGCGCGTTGGCGATGATGCCGACGGGGATCCCGCACAGCCGCGCGGTGCCGCACAGCATCTCGGGGGCGTAGTCGGCCTGGAACTCGTCCAGCTCGCCGCCGTCCAGGATGCACGACAGGAGGCGGCGCATGTCGTAGGGCTGCTTGTGGTCGGCCGGGAGCACGTCGTACAGCTCGCGCTCGGGGCGCCCCGGGTCGGCCGCCGGCGTGATGCGCAGCGTCCCCGCCGGCAGCGGCAGCTCCTTCACCAGGTCGCGGATCTTCGCCACGCATGCCCGGTCGTCGGCCACCCGGTAATGGGCCACGCCGCTGATGGCGTTGTGCGTGTACGCGCCGCCCAGCGTCTCGCCGTCGGCCGTCTCCCCCGTGGCTCCCTTGACCAGGTTGGGCCCGCCGAGACCCATGAACGACGTCCCCTCCACCATCAGGATCACGTCGCTGAGCGCGGGAAGGTAGGCCCCGCCGGCGATGCACGGCCCCATCACCGCGGCGATCTGCGGCACCTTGAGGTAGCGCCGCATGATGGAGTTGTAGTAGAAGATGCGGCTGGCGCCGTACTGCCCGGGAAACACCCCGCCCTGGTAGGGCAGGTTCACGCCGGCGCTGTCCACCAGGTAGATGATGGGGACGCGGCAGCGCATGGCGATCTCCTGCGCGCGCAGGATCTTGGTGATGGTCTCGGGCCACCACGAGCCAGCCTTTACGGTGGCGTCGTTGGCGACCACCACGATCTCGCGCCCCGCCACCGTGCCGATGCCGGTGACCACGCCCGCGCCGGGCGCCTGCCCGTCGTACTGGTCGTGGGCCACCAAGAGGCCGATCTCCTGGAAGCGGGTGCGCGGGTCCAGCAGCAGGCCGATGCGCTCGCGGGCGGTGAGCTTGCCGTCGGCATGCTGCTTGTCGATGCGCTTGGGCCCGCCGCCCTGCCGCAGCTTCGTCTCCAGCTCGGCCAGCTCGGCGGCCAGGCGGCGGGCGCGGGTCTTGGGCTTTTCGGGCGCTTCGGGGGCGGCGGTGCTCACGGAACGGCCAGCTCCCGGTCGCGGCCGTGCTCGGCGAACCAGTCGCGGATGTACTCCACGGCGGCACCGGTGGTGGTGCCGGGGCCGAAGAGCTTGCCGATCCCCTTCCCTTCCAGCGCCTGCATGTCTTCCTCGGGGATGATGCCGCCGCCGGTGATCAGGATGTGGTCGGCGCCCTCGGCGTCGAGCAGCTCCTTCACGCGGGGGAACAGCGTCATGTGCGCGCCGGAGAGGATGGACATGGCCACCACGTCCACGTCTTCCTGGATGGCGGCGTTGACCACCATCTCGGGCGTCTGGTGCAGGCCGGTGTAGATCACCTCCATCCCCGCGTCGCGCAGGGCGGCGGCGATCACCTTGGCGCCGCGGTCGTGCCCGTCCAGCCCGGGCTTGGCCACCAGCACGCGGATCTTCCGTTCAGACATCGCGATGGACTTTGGGGGATCAGGATCAATGGAAACGCGCCCGCTCCGCCGTCGGGGCGGAGCCCGCTAAACATAGGCCGCGCCGAATGGTTGCGGCAAGCGGAGTGCCGGGGCTCTCCCGGCCTCGGGCCGAAGCCCACCCCGCGCCCACCCTGGCGGGCCGCCCGGCGCCCAGGCGGCGGGCCCTCTCGAGGCTGGCGGCCTCTTGCATCCTCTTTCCAGCCATTTATCATCTCCGCACCGAGCCGACATCCCCAACGTTCTACCCGGAGTCACCCATCTCCCTGCTGCGACTGAACCTCGACCAGCTCTCCGTCGACACTTTCGAGCCCACGCCGCTCACGCCCTTCCCCACCGAAGACGGCGACAGCAAGCCCGCGGGGTGCTCGGAGATCTCCTGCGGCTACACGGTTTGCAACACCCGCTGCGATCTGTGCCACCGCGAGGCGGAGCCGATCCGGGTTTGATACCAGATTACCCAGCATCGTTCCGGAATTGGGTTCGCCAGGGTTCTCACAGAGGACTCGGAGGACACGGAGAAAAACCTCTGTGTCTTCTGACCTCTGTGAGAGCCAGTGCAAGCCGGGACCAGAACAATGCGTGGAGAGTGGTATGACGCGGCATTGGGGGGCGCGGGTCTCCGCGTCACCGCGCGGCGGTGCGACCGGAAGCGAAGGAACAGGGCCTTTGCTCCCGGCCGTCGTTCGATTCCCCACCTCGCCCCGACCTACTCTCCCTCGGCCTCCCCTTCGATCCCGACGCCATCTCCAGCGCCCGCCACCGCGTCGCCCCGCTCGAACGCCTCCACCAGCGCGTGCAGGCCGCCGATGCCGCCGGCGGTGATCCGGACGCCGCCGGGCACGCCCTCCTCCGGCCAGCCGCCCAGGAAGAGCTGGGCGAACGCCATCGCCGGCCCCGCGGCGCGCACCTCCGCCTTCGCCGCGCTGCCACGGGAGATGTCGGCCGACGCGTGGCCCAGGCGGAAGGTGTAGGGGACGTCGTCGGCCACGATCTCTGCCGTCATCGCCACGCCGCCCCGGTAGCGGCGGCGGAGGGCGACGAGGAGCCACTCCAGGCTGCGGTGCTCGCCAGGGCCGGGGCGCGCCATCCACTGCCATCCCCAGCTCCCCAGCGCGTGCACGGCGGGCTCCAGCGCGCGGCCGATCTCGCTCAGCCGGTACGCGTGCCCGCCCTCGCCCGAGGTGCGGACGCGCTCGACCAGGCCGTGCTCCTCCATCTCCTTCAGCCGCTTGGCCAGCAGGTTGGTGGTGATGCCGGGGAGGCCGCGCAGCAGGTCGCTGTAGCGCAGCGGCCCCAGCAGCAGGTTGCGCACGACCAGCATCGTCCAGCGCTCGCCCACCACGTCCAGCGCCTTCGCCAGCCCGCAGTACTGCGCGTACGACCGCTTGCTCACGATATGCTTGCCTTTCTGAGTACGATCACTTTACTATTGCATAGTATTTCGACCTTCACTTTAATCCGGCATTCGTCTCATGGTCAAGGCTTCTGCTGAACTGACGGCGGGTTTCGCCGCGCTGGCGCTGATGGTCGCCGCCGCGCTCCCCGTGCTGCTCTTCCGTGCCGCGCGCGCCGCGGGCGAGGTGGATGCGGCGAAGCGCGGCCTGCGCGCCGCCGTGCTCACGGCGCTGTGGCTGGCGGCCACCTTCGCAGCCGGCGCGTCGGGCCGCCTGCGCTTCGACACGCTGCCGCCCACGATGGTGGTGCTGATGGCGATCTCGTGGGCGATGGCGCTGCGCGTGGGGCTTTCGGCCACGGGCGCTCGGCTGGCAGAGGGAACGCCGCTGGCGCTGCTGGTGGGCGTGCAGGGGTTCCGGCTGCCGCTGGAGCTGCTCATGCACCGCGCCGCCGGCGAGGGACTGATGCCGGTGCAGATGAGCTTCTCGGGGCGCAACTTCGACATCGTCACCGGCACCACCGCGCTGCTGCTGGGCGCCGCGCTGGCGGCGTGGCGCGGGCGGGTGCCGCCGCGGCTGGTGGCCGCGTGGAACGTGATGGGTGCGCTGCTGCTGGCCAACGTGCTGGTGGTGGCGCTGCTCTCGGCGCCCACGCCGCTGCGCGTGTTCATGAACGAGCCGGCGAACACGTGGATCGCGCACGCGCCCTGGGTGTGGCTCCCGGCGGTGTTCGTCCCCGCGGCCATCGCGGGCCACGTCCTCGTCTTCCGCCGCCTGCGGCTCGAAGCGCGGCGCGGCGCGGCTGCACCGACGGCGAGAGCCGGACGCCGCGCGTCGACGGCGGTCGCGTAGCCGCCCGCGACGGGCACGGCGGACGGAAACGGGGGCGGCCACCCACGCGGATGGCCGCCCCGGCGATATCTTCCCGCATGTCCCGCATCGTCCCGCATCGTCCCGCATCTTCCCGCATCTTCCGCGGCTGCCCGGCGGTTCACCTCGCAGGCCGCATTTCGTCCGGTCCCGGCGTCCTCCGCCCGGGTTCGATCAGGGAAAGCGGTCGAGGAAGCGGCTGAGGGCGTCGTAGACGGCGTCGCGCTTTGCCTCCACGTCGGGGTCACTCGAGAGCGGGACGCCGTCGGCGAGGGCGGCGAGCTCCGGCTGCATCGCGGCGTACTCGCGCTCCGCTTCGTCGCGAGTGGAGAAGAAGCGGGTGTGCACCATCCACCCGTACACACCGCAGGTGATGGCGAAGGGGGAGATGGCGCCGCCGCGCTCGAGCGTGATCCGCGCACCGCCGCCGTACTCGTCGTCGCGGAGGATCACGCCGCCCTCGCTCCCGGTCTCGCCGATGCTCAATCCCTCGTCGCGGGGGAGCCATCCTGCGGGCTGGTCGTCCGTCATCCTCCCTGCCCCGCCTTGCGGCAGATCACGATCAGGTCTTCGCTGCTGTGGATGAACGGCGCAAGCTCCCAGTCGCCATACCAGTCCACGGGGATCAGCCCGGCGCGGCGGAGGAGCGCGTCCCACTCGGTGGCGGTGCGGATGCGCAGCTCGTGGTACTTCTCGCCGCGCTCGCCGCCGCGGCTCCAGCGCGTCCACTCGCGGCTCACCCCCTCCACCGCGTCGAACTCGCGCTCCACCCACACGGTCATCCCGTCGTCGGTCTCCCACCAGTCACGGCTGGCGTAGTCGCCCACGATGTGGTCGCGGTGCATGGTCTCCAGCACGAACGCGCCGTCGGGCCGCAGCGCCGCCGCGGCGCCCTGCAGCACGCGGAGATCCTCCTCGTCCGACAGGAAGTAGCCGAGCGAGGAGTAGAGCGAGAGCACCGCGTCGAAGCGCCCGCTCCAGGGGATCTCGCGCATGTCGCCGCGTACGAAGTCGACCTCCACACCCGCGGCCTTCGCGCGCTTGCGGCCGCGCGCCAGCAGCGTCTCCGACAGGTCGAGCCCCGTGACGTGGTACCCGGCGCGGGCGAGCGACACGGAGTGGCGGCCCCAGCCGCAGGCCAGGTCCAGCACCTCGCCGGCGGGCGGCAGCGGCACCATCTCGCGCAGCCCCTCGGTCTCGCGCTCGGTGCGCTCGGGCGTGAGGAAGTCGCGGTAGAGGGAGATGAACGTCTCGTCGAAGTATCCCTCCCACCACCCCGCCCCGCCGCTCACGCCGCCTCCGGGAGTTGGAAGAACGAGATACCGTCGCGGTCGAGGAACGCCGGGATGATGACGGAGGTCATGGGTACGAGTACAAGTGTGGTTCTCCCTCTTCCTCAGGCTGTTTGGGAGAAGGTCGGGAGGGAGACGGTCCTACTGCGGCTTGCGCACGGTCACGCGCTTGAGGAAGGCGTCGAACGCGGCGTCGCGGTGGATGTCGGGGAGCGCGACCTCGGCTTCCTCGCGGGTGGGATACGGGCCGGCGACCAGCGCCAGGTAGCCCTCGCGCAGCTCTGGGTAGACGTCGGCGTTGCCCAGCCCCACGTCGTAGCCCTTGGCCCGGATGCGGTCGCGGATGGACTGGGCGCTCTCGATCTGGTCGGGGGTGAACGAGGCGATGATCACCACGTACACCCGGTCGCCGGTGTGGAACTCGCCGCCGCCGGTGATGCGGCGGAACTCGTCGGGCGCCAGCTCGGCGCCGCCGGGCGGCGTCACCCGCGGCACCGGCAGGTCGCTCTCGGACGATGGCGGGGTGAGGGCGCCCGCGCGCGGCGGCGACTGGAACAGCACGAACGCCACCGCCAGCAGCAGCACCAGCAGCACCGCCCACCCCGCGGGACGGATGCGGATCCGCCGCCTGGGCTTCACGCCCTCGCCGTCGGCGGTGGACGCGTCGGCTACCGCGCCGGGGGCCTGCTGCGCGCCGGGGGCAGCCGCGGGCGCGTGCTGCGGCACCACCATCGGCGGCGGCGCGGCGACGGTGCCACCCCACGCGGGGGAGAACACGGCGGCGGGGCGGCCCGCCGGCGGCGGCCCGGCCAGCATCGTCCGGTCGTCGTCGGCCGGGGCGACCGGGGCGGCCTGTGGCCTCGCGCCGGGGACGCCGGGGACGGCGGGGCGCGGTGACATGCCGGGGACGATGGACGCGTAGCCGGCCGACGACGCGGCGTCGGGCGGCGGCGCCTTCTCCCAGTCGTCCAGCGCGTCGAGGAAGGCGTCGGCGTCGGCGAAGCGGGCGGTGGGGTCCAGGCGCATGGAGCGGCGCAGGATGGCGGCCAGGCGCAGCGGCACGTCGCCACGCCTGGCCAGCACGCGCTTCACCCGGCGCGCGGCCTCGCGGTCGTCGCCGGTGGTGTTGAGCGCCTCGGGGTGCTCGCCGCCCAGCATCTCCAGCCCCGTGAGCGCCAGGCTGTACACGTCGCTGGCGGCGGTCACCACGCCGCCGGCCAGCTGCTCGGGCGAGGCGTAGCGCGGGGTGTGCGGCGCGCCGAACTGCGTGAGCTTGGCCGCGGTCTCGGCGCCGTCCTGCGCGCGCACCTGCGCGATGCCGAAGTCGAGCACCTTCACCTCCCACCCGCCCGGCTCGGCCACCAGGTAGATGTTGGCCGGCTTCACGTCGCGGTGCACCATCCCGGCGCGGTGCCCGGCGGCCAGCCCCATCCCCGCCTCGCGCAGGATCTCCACCGCCTCGTCCACCGGCAGCGGCCCGCCCGCGCGGCGCATCCGCGCCGACAGGTCTTCGCCCGCCAGCAGCTCCATGATCAGGAAGTCGATCCCCAGGTCGGGGTCGGTGCCGAAGTCGTGCACCGTCACCACGTTGGGGTGGCGCAGGCGGGCGGCGGCGGTAGCCTCGCGGTGGAAGCGCGCCTTGAGCCGCCCCGCCTCGTCGGCGTCGGGGGCCACCGCCGTCACCACCTTCACCGCAACGTCGCGCTCCAGCTTCAGGTCGAACGCGCGGCACACCGAGCCCATGCCCCCCGTCGCGATGACGGAGTCGACACGGTAGCGGTCGCACAGGCGGCGGCCGAGCAGGAGCGCGAGGATGCCGGACAAGCTCTTACGGGTGCGGGAGTGCGTGCGTGCGCGAGTGGGTTCGACTACGCAAGCCGGGCGGCGGGAGTTGCGAAACGCCTGAAGCTCTCCCTCCACGCGGATCGCCGCAAGGGACGCGCCGGGGGATGAGCATGGAAGGTGGATCTATTCACTTCCGGGTACTGAAACGTTCGTTCAAGGCACGGATGCGATCAGGAACGGTATGCGCGTATTTGACTTCCTTGTTCTTCTCTTCAGCTGCTTCGATGCGCCTGAGCAACTCGGGGCTGAGTTCCGGCAACTGCTCGATCAGGGTCATCAACGTGCGGCTCCAGCCCCAGCTGATGGACGCCTCCAAGCTCCCAACCAGCACCGCACCCATTCGTGCCGCTGTGGCCGGATTGCGTGTCAGGACCTGAACGAGCAGTTCGGCAACTTCCTTGGCCTTTTTCTCCTTTGCCACAAGTGCCTGGTACCGCGCAAGGAATCCATAGGGTGCCAGCCCCGCATCGATCGGGATAACGAGAACACCGGAGCCGATCGCGATCCCAATCTCTTGATCAGTCCACATTGAGCTTCGAAAGTTCGGCGTCAGCACAGCCGCGAGTGCGTCAGCCGACCGAATCGCCGCTTCGATTTCGTCCTGCCATTCGCGCGTAGGCTCAATATCGACTTGCGCGATGAAGCAGGAGATTCCGTAGTCGGCCAATCTCTCCTTGATGATGCCGATGCTGGCGAGCTTCTCAGACACATGAGAGATGAAAAGCCGGAAAGACCCCTGAGGCCAGACAGCGGACACCGGAGCTTCCCGGATAGGGGAATGTGGTAACAGATCGAAATGTGCAGCAAGCGCCTCAATGTCTTCGTCTGCTCCCTGCTCGAGCCTGGATACGAAGTAGGCGAGATTGTCCTCATCCCAATGCTCGTAGGTTGGAATGCGGAACTGCCGAAGCGTCATCTGCGCGATACTGAGATTCATCTCATCGAGCTGCTTCGCGAGCAGTTCCAGCAGTTTGACACGTGTAGAGGTGTTCATTCCAAAGCACTGTGGACCGGGATAAGATTTGGCACGGGAAGCCCTGGCACGTGGAAAACGTTCCACTTCGACGAATCGCGCGCAACCGTGCGCGTGCAATCCAGAAGGGATCGGACCCGCGCCGGCATCATCGGCTTGCCCCGCGGCCGGAGCGGGGCTAAATCATGGAATCCTTCTCCCCCGCACCGCGCGGCGCCCACCGCCTTAAGCGTCCGCCGTCTGGCGGAGCTGGAGCCCGCCACAGTGGGCGCCGGCTACGGCGTCCCGCTCGCCGGCGCGGAGGCGACCGAGGGTGTCCAACGCCTGGCCGGGCGCTTCCCCGTGTGGGCGGCCCTCCTGCTGAACCACTTCGCGTAGGGCCGCCGGCGCGGCTTCGATGCGAGGACAAGGCCGGGGCATCCGCATGCGGGTGCCCCGGCTTCTCTACGGCGGCCTCCGCCCCTCCCCGTCCTCCTCCGTTTCCTCCGCTCTCTCCGCTGCTCCGCGTTCACGCAGTCGCGGTGCGTCGGCCGCGAGGTCGCCCAATCGTGGCGTGATCGCTTGCCCCGGGCCCGGGGCGGCGCTAAATCATGGAATCCCGCTCCCCCGCACCGCGCGGCGCCCACCACCTTACGGGCCGCGCGGCGGGCATCCCCGTCCCCACCCACCCCGCAAACGGATGCCGTCGTCCGTCCCGATCTCCGTCTCCGTCAACGGCCGCGCCTACGAGCACGAGGTCGAGGCGCGGCTGCTGCTGAGCGACTTCCTGCGCCAGGACCTGGGGCTCACCGGCACCCACGTGGGGTGCGAGCACGGCGTCTGTGGCGCCTGCACGGTGCTGATGGACGGCGAGCCCGTGCGCAGCTGCCTCCTGTTCGCCGTGCAGGCCGACGGCGCCGAGGTGCGCACCGTGGAGAGCCTGGCCGCCTCGGAAGACGACCTGCACCCGCTGCAGGCCGCCTTCCGCGACGCGCACGGCCTGCAGTGCGGCTTCTGCACCCCGGGGATCCTGATGACCATGATCCCCTTCCTGGAGCAGAACCCCCATCCCACCGAAGATGAGGTGCGGCTGGGGATCAGCGGCAACCTGTGCCGCTGCACCGGCTACGCCAACATCGTCCGCGCGGTGATGCTGGCGGCCGAGCGCGGACGCGGCGGGCCGGGCGCCGACGCCACCATCGAGCCGCGCGGCGTGCCCGCCGGGGCGGAGGCCCATTGAGCGGCCGCTACGTGGGCCAGTCGGTGAGCCGCAACGAGGACGCGCGGCTGCTCACCGGCCACGCGCTGTTCGTGGACGACGTGCGGCTGGAGGGGATGCTGCACGTGGCCTTCGTGCGCAGCGACCACGCCCACGCCATCCTCCACTCGGTGGACGTGTCCGCCGCGCTGGAGCGCCCCGGCGTGGTCGCCGTCTACACCGCGGCCGACCTGGGCGACTACTGGCGGCCCGGCCCGCTGCTGGTCCCCCCGCCGCCGATCGAAGGGATCGTCTTCAACCAGGCCACGCAGGTGCCGCTGGCCAAGGACCGCGTGCGCCACGCCGGCGAGCCGATCGCCATGGTCGTGGCCGAGAGCCGCTACATCGCCGAAGACGCGCTGGCCGACATCGTGGTGGACGCCGAGCCGCTGGAGGTGGTGGCCGACCTGGAGGCGGCGCTCGGCCCCGACGCGCCCATCATCCACCCGCAGCTGGGCACCAACCTGGCCGCCCACGTGGTGCAGCGGCACGGCGACTACGCCGCCGCGAAGGAGCGCGCGGCCGTCGTGGTCTCGCGCCGCTTCCACTACGACCGCGGCGCCAGCGCGGCCATCGAGAACCGCGCCGTCGCGGCCCGGTGGGACGCACAGGCCCAGGAGATGACCATCTGGGACACCACGCAGGCGCCGATCCCCATCCGCAACGGGCTGGCTGCCATGCTGGGGCTGATGCAGAGCCAGGTGCGCGTGGTGGCGCCCTTCGTGGGCGGCGGCTTCGGGCCCAAGATCATGATGTTCTACCCCGAGGAGGTGCTGGTCCCCTGGGCGGCCATGAAGCTGGGGCGGCCGGTGAAGTGGACCGAGGACCGCCAGGAGAACTTCTACGCCACCACGCAGGAGCGCGGGCAGGTGCACGACGCCGAGATGGCGCTGGACGCCGACGGCCGCATCCTGGGCATCCAGGACAGCTTCTTCCACGACACCGGCGCGTACGACCCCTACGGCCTCACCGTGCCCATCAACAGCCAGTGCACGCTGCTGGGGCCGTACGACGTGCCCAGCTACGAGGCCGAGTTCCGCGCCGTCTTCACCAACCGCATCACCGTGACCCCCGTGCGCGGCGCGGGGCGTCAGCACGGCGTGTTCGTGATGGAGCGCCTGCTCGACCTGGCCGCCCGCGAGATCGGCATCAGCGCCGCCGAGATCCGGCGCCGCAACTACATCGTGCAGGACGACTTCCCGCACGACCACAAGATCCTCTTCCAGGACTTCCAGCCCCTGGTGTACGACAGCGGCAACTACCGCCCCGCGCTCGAGACCGCGCTGGAGCTGATCCGCTGGGACGCCTTCCCCGCCGAGAAGGCGGCCGCCGCGGCCGAGGGCCGCCGGCTGGGGATCGGCATCGTCAGCTACGTGGAGGGCACGGGGATCGGGCCGTACGAGGGCGCGCGCGTCACCGTGGAGCCCAACGGCCGCGTCCGCGTGGCCACGGGACTGGGGACGCAGGGGCAGGGGCACTACACCGCGTTCGCGCAGATCGTGGCCGAGGCGCTGGACGTGGACGTGGAGAACGTCAACGTGGTGACCGGCGACACCCGCGAGTTCAACTGGGGGACGGGCACCTTCGCCAGCCGCGGCGCGGTGGTGGCCGGCAGCGCCTGCCACGCCGCCGCGGTCAAGGTGCGCGAGAAGGTGATCGAGGTGAGCGCCCGCATCCTCAACGTGAACGAGGGCGAGATCGAGCTTTCGAACGGTACCGCCCGCGTGCGCTCGAACCCCGGGCACTCCATCACCCTGGGCGACCTGGCCATGCGCGCCAACCCGCTGCGCGGCGGGGTGACGCCGGGCACCGAGCCGGGGCTGGAGTGCACCGCCTACTTCGGCCCCGACCGCGGCTCCACCGCCAGCGGCGTGCACGCGGTGGTCGTGGAGGTGGATGCGGAGACGGCGATGGCCAGGTTCCTCCGCTACGTGGTGGTGCACGACTGCGGCAAGCTGATCAACCCCATGCTGGTGGAGGGCCAGGTGCAGGGCGGCGTGGCGCAGGGGATCGGCAACGCGTGGTTCGAGAAGCTGGTGTACGACGACAACGGCCAGCTGATGAACGCCTCCTTCGCCGACTACCTGCTGCCGACGTCGCTCGACGTGCCCGACGTGAGCATGTCGCACCGCGAGACGCCGGCGCCCATGAACACGCTGGGGCTGAAGGGCGTGGGCGAGGCCGGGTGCATCCCCACCGGGGCCGCCTTCGCGCAGGCGCTGGAAGACGCGCTGAGCGACTACGACATCGAGGTGACGGAGATCCCCCTGTCGCCCAACCAGCTGTTCGAGATGCTGCGCCACGCCCCGCGGCGCGCGGCGAACACGAACCCCGGCACGGAGGCGCGCGCATGATCGTGGATGGCGAGTTCACCTTCAGCGCCCCGCGCCACAGCGTGTGGACGCTGCTGCAGGACCCCGACGTGCTGGTCAAGGCCATGCCCGGCGCCCAGCGCCTGATCACCACGGGCGACGGCACGTACGAGGGCACCGTGCGCATCGGGGTGGGGCCGGTGACGGCCGCGCAGTGGACGCTTTTCGTGGCGCTGCACGACCGCGACGAGCCGAAGCGCTACATGATGAAGGTGGACACCAAGGGCCCGCTGGGCTTCACCCGCGGCAGCGCCAGCGTGGAGCTGTCGGACGAAGGCGAGGGCGGCACCACCATGCGCTACCACGCCGACCTGCAGATCGGCGGGAAGGTGGCGGGCATCGGGCAGCGGCTGCTGGACCAGGTGGCCAAGCAGCTCACGCGAAAGGGGCTGGAAGCCCTGAGCCGCGAGATGGAGCTGCGCCTCAAGCTGAGCCTGGGCGGCGCCTCCGCCTCCTTCGCCGTGGGCACCTCGGCCGTGGTGGACGGCGAGCTGGTGGGCGCGGCGGACGGAGACGCGGTGGATGATGCCGAGATCCAGAACCCGGAATCCGGCGACGCCCCCGAGTCCGCCACCGCGTCATCGGCAGATGGGGATGCCGCCGGAGACACCGCCGCGCACCCGGTGGAGCCCCTGGCCGAGGTCGCCTCACCCGACTCGCCGCTGCCGCCGGGGCTGGCGAGCGACCCCGCGCCCGTGGACGACCTCGATTCGCGCCTCCCCCCGGGAACGGTGTGATGCGCCTCGCCCCATCGACGCGCCCCTGCCGACGCCGCGGAACGCGATCCCTCCGCGCGTCGGCCGACCTCGCGGCCGCAGTCCGCGAAGGCGGACTTCCCGCTCTTCCAGCGGCGGGTTTCAACCCGCCGGCACCGGACGACGCGCCGGGCTCCGCCGTTCCGCACCGATGCCGCCCAGCAGTCCGCGAAGGCGGACTTCGTGCCGTCGTTGCCGCGAATTCATTCGCCCCGCCCCGCCGCGCCGGCGTCCGGGCCGACCACGATCTCTCCGCCCCCATCACCCGTTCGGTGCGCACTCCCCCACCCTTCCACCGCCCGGGGGCGCGATGAAGCCCGCCGCGTTCGACTACCACCGCGCCGAGACGGTGGAGCACGCGCTGGAGCTGCTCCAGCAGCACGGTTACGACGCCAAGCTCCTTGCCGGCGGGCAGAGCCTGGTGCCGGCGATGAACTTCCGGCTGGCGATGCCGGCGGTGCTGGTCGACCTCAACCGCGTCCCCGGGCTGGACCACATCCGCGAGGAGGGTGGCGTGCTGCGCATGGGCACGATGGTGCGCCAGCACGCCGCCGAGCTCAGCCCGGCCGTGGCCGCCGCCGCGCCGCTGCTGGCCGAGGCGCTGCCGTTCGTGGCGCACCCGCAGATCCGCAACCGCGGCACCATCGGCGGCACCATCGCCCACGCCGACCCGGCCGCCGAGCTCCCCGCGGTGATGATGGCCCTCGGCGCGCTGTTCCACGTGGCCGGGCCCAACGGCGCGCGCACGATCGGCGCGGACGGGTTCTTCACCGGCCTGTTCGCCACCGCGCTGGAGCCCGACGAGATGCTGGTGGAGATCGAGATCCCGCGTGCCGCGCCCCGCACCGGCACCGCCTTCCTCGAGGTGAGCCGCCGCCATGGCGACTTCGCCCTGGCCGGCATCGCCGCCGCCGTGGCGCTGGACGAGGGCGGCCGCTGCTCGGACGCGCGCATCGTGCTGATGGGCGTGGGCGAAGGCCCGGCACTGGCGCTGGGCGCCGCCGCCGCGCTGCAAGGTGCCGACCCGGGCGCCGACGCCATCCGCGCCGCCGCCGACGCCGCCATGGCCGAGCTGGACCCGCCCTACGACATCCACGCCTCCGCCGACTACCGCCGCCACCTCGTGGGCGTGCTGGTGGGCCGCGCGCTGCCGGTGGCGTTCGAGCGGGCGCGGGAGAACGCGCAGCGGAGCTGAGGGTGCGGACCGAGGAGTGAGGGCGTGAGGGGGCGGGAGCCGCGCGGGGTTGCGGGGCGATTGAAATCGCGGCATCGCGGCAACAACGGCCCGAAGTCCGCTTCGCGGACTCCCGCGCGAACATCTCTTCGACGGGCCCGCGATTGTGCCGCCGCCAGCATCAACCGCCGGTTGAAACCGGCGGCTGGAACGGCGGAAAGTCCGCCTTCGCGGACTGGGGCGTGGGCATCGACGCGGGGGCGCGGCAACCCGGCCAGGCGGATGCCGAGGCATGGGCGGTGGCCGCAGGCGGCAGATGAAGTTGTCCCTCCCCCAGGCTGTTCTGGGGGAGGGACAGGCGAGGAACGAGCCAGGGAGGGGGCCCCCGCAGGGCCCGCTGAACGTGTAGATCCAGTCGACACGAGATCATCACCATCACCATCCGCCAACCGGAGCACGAATGAGGACCTACGACCTGTCGCAGCCGCTGAACGAGCAGGCGCCGTTCTGGCCCTACTACCCGCCGTTCGAGGTGAAGTACATCAAGCGCAAGGCCGAGCACGGCGTGAACGCGCAGTACATCCAGACGTCCAACCACATGGGCACGCACCTGGACGCGCCGCGGCACTTCGTGACCAACGGGATGACCATCGACCAGATCCCCATGGACTGGCTGGTGGGCCCCGGCGTGATCGTGGACCTCACCGACGAGATGGACGAGCTGGGCCTGTACACGCCCAAGATGATCGAGGACCGGGTGGAGGTGCGGAAGGGCGACCGGCTGATCCTGCACACCGGCTGGCACCGCTTCGCGCAGTGGGGCGACACCCCCGACGAGGAGAAGTACATCCACATGCACCCCGGCGCGCACCCCGACATGGTGCCGTGGCTGCTGGAGAAGGAGATCCACATCTGGGGCGTGGACGTGGTGAGCACCGACCACCCGATGGACCTGCCCATCGGCCGCTTCCTGGGCAAGGGGATGCACGGCCACTGCGACCGCGTGCGCGCCGCGGCCGAAAAGAAGTTCGGCGGCCCCGAGGAGGTCGCCCGCCTCTTCCCCGACGAGGACTACCAGCTCACGCACAACAAGCTGTTCGGCCACAACTGCATGCATATCGAGAACCTGGGCGGCGAGCTCAGCGCCCCCGAGCTGCAGAACCGGCGGCTGGTGATCGGCTGCTTCCCCTGGAAGTTCCAGGGCGGCGAGGCCGCCTTCGCCCGCGTGGTGGCGTTCGACGGCGAGTGGCCGGCGAACCCGTAACGCCCCTTTTAAACTAGGTCACAAGCTGGTGCTGGCTTCACATCCCAGCACCAGCTTCGAGTTGATGGACACGGTGGAGTTGCGAGTAGACGCTCAGTTCTCGGCTGCTTTACCTAGAGGTCTAAGGCAGTGAGGCCGAGTTCGCTCGCATGTGGGGCCTTGAACCTAGCTTGGGCTACAGCTGAACTGGGCTTGGGCTGCGGGTGGGGTAAGCTAATAGCTGTTGGTTACGCAGCCAAAGAATGCTCTCGGAACGCATCAGATGCTTGACTCCCGAGGAAAACTGAACCTTTTTACCATTGGCTACTGACAAAACCCAGTTCCGTGTACACCTTACCCTCGAACGTTATGTTGGACTTCCTTAAGCCAGCTCTAGACGCTGTTGCCAGCGTAACCTCGTTATGGGGGCTGCTTGCATTTTTATCTGTGATGACACTTCTTGGCCTGTTTCTGACGGAGCGAAGCAGGAAACAAAATATTGTGGAGCAGATTGGGGGAACGAGTTTGGTTCAAGGAAGCTCAGTGATACGTATATTAAAGACATACAAAGACGAAAAGGAGCGCAATAAAGCATTAAGGGAGTTATTACGACATACAGAAGCGATAAATGAAAGCGCGCTGACAAAGGTGATTGCCGACGTTAGTGGTCAAAGCGCGGTTCTTCGCTCCTATGACCACGCGAGAATACTTGTGCTTTGTATTCTTACAGTTTTCTTGACCTTAGGTGTGATAGGACTTGTTTATGGGAACTCGCGGCCGTCGGACAAATCCGAATCATCGCAATTGACTTCTCAGCCTCGCGGGGGCGATTTAGCGCAGAAGCAGGTTCCCACATCAACCAGAATCTCTCCTAATGAGGCAAATATTAGGGATCATGACGGGCCGAAAACCACCCCGGAATTTAAGCGTTCTCCTGAACCTCCAACTGCTGTCCTAGATTCCAATCACGAAACGCGCGAAACAAAAGTTGTAAGTGTTTTAATAAACCGGGCATCAAATTCTGTCGTTGCGCCTATAGACGCACGCCCAGGCTGTACAAAGGTAGGGCTCGTAACGTACGATGGAGAATTATCAGGTGACAACGATTCGGACGCCCGGATCGTAGCGAAATTTTTATCAGATCATGGATACCAGCCGCAAACCATACATCAATGGACGTTTAGAGACGAATCGGCCCAGTATTTTGAAAGGTTCGATGCAGTGATTCTGGATGGGAACTTCACTGGTGAATGGAATCCAAGTGCACTGATTGCCTCCCGCGTTCCGGTGATAATCATGAATGCACAGTATGTCGCCAAATTCGATATTTCATCCACACCTACTTTTCATAAGAGAATCGCTGCATTTGACATCGTGAATAACGCCCATCCTATTACAGCGGACCTTCCACGAGGAACGTTTGGAGTCGGACCATCGCTTTGGACCGACGCAGTATCTTCGAATCCGGAAAAGATAACGCCTTTAGTAATCGCTGGCTCACAAGACGAAGTTGTTCTAGGCGTAGCGCTTAACAGCCCTCATATTTGGTTCGGATGGTATCGGTTGTCCCAAGCGCTCCCGACGAGCGATTTATTTAAACTACTCGGTCGGTCGATCCAGTGGGGATGCTCCGCTCGCTGATGAAGGTCGAAAGCCGCGCCTGCTCTTTCTAACTACTATCACAACCCGCTGGGCCATTCGCCTCGACCAAACTACAATAGACTGATGTCCGCGATGTGCTGACACAGTGATTTGCGTCGCGTGATTGACGAACCCTCGTCCCCTCAGCAACGGCGCCCGAGTTGCAGAACCGCCGGCTGGTGATCGGCTGCTTCCCCTGGAAGTTCCAGGGCGGCGAGGCCGCCTTCGCACGCGTGGTGGCGTTCGACGGCGAGTGGCCGGCGGACGTGTAGCGGAAGATGTCGAACGGCCGGCGCGTCGATCGTCGTCTTGACGAGGGGATGGATCCGGGCAGTGGCCCGCAACACTCGCCGAGGAGGAACGATGGACGCGACGGCCATGGACGAGCACCGCTGGCTGGGCAGGCTCGTGGGCGACTGGACGTGGGAGATGGAATCCGGGAGCGAGCGGCTGGCCGGCAGCGAGCACGTCCGCTCGCTGGGCGGCGTGTGGGTCGTCTGCGAGGGTGAAGGCGCGATGCCGGACGGCGGATCGGCCCAGACCGTCATGACGCTGGGGTTCGATCCGTCCGCCGGGCGTTTCACCGGCACCTTCGTGGGCAGCATGATGCACCACCTGTGGCTGTACGACGGCGCGCTCGAGGGCGACGTCCTCACGCTCGACAGCGAGGGCCCCGGCTTCGAGGACGCAGCGACGCTCGCGAAGTACCGCGACACGATCACCTTCCACGGCGACGACCACCGGGTGCTCGCATCCAGCCACCAGGGCGCGGACGGTGCGTGGCACGAGTTCATGACCATGCACTACCGCCGGGCGGCGTAGCGCCGTCCACCTCTCCACCACGGCAGACCTGGAGACCTTGCGTGAGAGCATACGTGATCACCACCGGCGTGGTCTTCGGGCTGCTCACCGTCGCGCACCTCCTGCGGATGATCGTGGAGAGCCCGCGCTTCGCGGCCGACCCCGTGTACCTGGCCATCACGGCGGCGTCGGCGGCGATGTGCGTGTGGGCGTGGGTCGTGGTGCGGCGCACGCATGCCTGAACCCGCACGATGGCGCGGCCACCGTATGATCCAGCTGCACGACCGGTGAATCGCGGAAGTTGGGTGACGATCGGAAACATCGGTATTCGCTGGACGTGATCGAAAGGAAGCGGGGCCGTCCCAGGAGGACGGCCCCGCTTCTCGTATCATCCATCACCTCGAAGCCAGCGGCGCCGACCCTCCGCACCCCCGGCTTCTTCGCCGAGCGCGATCAGCTCGCCGCGACCGGCGTGCCGTTCTCGTCCACCACCACCACGGGGGCCACGTTCAGCGCGCGCAGCCTGGGCTCCACCACGCTGCGGTCGCCCACCACCACGATCACCGACTGCTGCGGGTCGAGGTACTTGGTCGCCGCGGCGGCGAGGTCGGCGCCCGACAGGCGCAGGATGTTCTGCGCGTAGCCGTTGTAGAAGTCGGTGGGGAGGCCGTTGGCCAGCAGGTCGGCCACCTGCGTCGCCACCTGCGTGACCGTTTCGAAGCGCAGCGGCAGGCCGGCCGTGCGGTTGTTGCGCGCGTAGTCGAGCTCCACCGGCGTGATCGGCCGCTCGCCGCGGATGCCGCGCAGCTCGCCCAGCCATTCCACCAGCGCGCTGTCGGTCTTGGCGGCCACGATGTCGCTCTGGCCGCGCAGCGTGCTCACCTGGGGGATGCGGCGCCACTGCAGCCCGGTGTTGGCGCCGTAGGTGTACGAGTGCCGCTCGCGCAGGTTGCTGTTCAGCCGCGCCCCGCTGAGGCCGCCGAAGACGGTGTTCATGGTCTCCAGCGCGTAGTAGTCGGGCGTGTCGCGCGAGGGGCCCACCTGGCCCACGATCACCGTGCTCTGCGGCGAGTTGGGCCGGTCGAGCAGGTAGATGGTGGTGCGCGCCGCCGGCCGCGGGGCCGGCACGTCGTAGCGCGCCGTCTTCCCCCCCGCGGGCCAGCGCCCGAACACCCGCTCCAGCTGCGCCACCGCCGCGTCGGGCGTCACGTCGCCCACCACCACCAGCTTCACGTTCTGCGGGCGGTAGTAGTCGCCGTGGAAGGCAACGAGGTCGGCGCGGGTGATGCCGCCCACCGTCTGCTCGCTGGGCACGCGCGCATACGGGTGCGCCGCGCCGAAGAGCACCGCGTTGAACAGGTGGTCGGCCAGGAACGACGGCTGCTCGCGCAGGCGGCGCAGCTGCGTGAGCGTGTTCGCCTTGTTGCGCGCCAGCGCCTCGTCGGGGAAGGCCGGGTGCATGAGCATGTCGCCCATCAGCTCCAGCGCCGGGCCCAGGTTCCCCTTCACCGTGGTGAAGCCCTGCGGCGACACCTGGGTGCCCAGGTCGGCGAACGCCTCGGCCAGCTGGTCGGCGGTGCGGGTGGTGGTGCCCTCCACCAGCATCCCGCTCACCAGGGTGGAGAGCCCCGCCTTGTCGGCGGGCTCCAGCAGCGTGCCGGCGTCGGCCACCGCGCGCACCGCCACGATGGGGAGCTGGTGGTTCTGGATCACCGCCACGGCCATGCCGTTGCTGAGCCGGCGCATCTCCACGGCGGGGAGGCGGAAGGGCGTGGCCGGGGGCGCCACCGGGCGCTGGGAGCGGTCGAGCACCTGGGCATGGGCGCCGCCGGCCGGCAGCGAGCCGCCCAGCACGGCCGCGACCGCGAGAACGCGCCAGCGAATCGGGTTCATGCGGGTCATCAGCGGGTTCCCGTGGCGGAGGGGGCGGGCGCCGCGGCCGCGGCGGGGGTCACGTTGGTGAAGGGGAGCGACGGCCGGCTCACCTGGTCGAGCTTGCCGGTGGGCACCATGCTCAGCACCACGCGGCCCGAGCCCAGGTACTGCCGCGCCACGCGCTGCACGTCGGCCGGGGTCACCGCCTGCCGCCGCGCGATGTCGGCGCGGTACGACAGCGGATCGCCGTCGAACACCAGCCCCGAGGCGAGCACCTCGGCGCGGGTGAGCCGGTTCTGCAGCGAGGTGACGGTGCTCACGGCGGCGTAGTTCTTCACCCGCTGCACCTCGGCGGTGGAGACGGGCCCCGTCTTCACCGTGCCGATCACGCTGTCGACCAGCGCCTCGATCTCGGTGAGCGAGGCGTTGGGGCGCGGCGTCACGAACACCTGGAAGTAGCCGGCGTCCTCGCTGGCGTTGTTGTAGGCGGCCACGCTGGTGGCCAGCTGCCGGTCGTACACCAGCAGCTTGCGCAGCCGGCTGGTGCGGTCGAGGGTGAGGATGAACGCCACCGCGTCGAGCGCGTACCTGTCGGGCGAGTGCGTGCCCACCGTGGGCCAGGTGAGCTGGATCTGCGGCAGGCGCGCGCGGCTGTCTTCCAGCACCAGCCGCTTCTCGGCCGCCAGCGGGGTGGTCGACACGCGCGGCCGCTCGATGGCCGGGCCGCGGGGGATCGCGCCGAAGTACCGGTCCAGCAGCGCGCGGGTGCGGGCCACGTCGATGTCGCCGCTGATGGCGATGGTGGCGTTGCTGGGCGAGTAGTAGGTGCGGAAGAACTCGCGCACGTCCTCGAGCGACGCGGCCGAAAGGTCGGTCATCGACCCGATCACCGGCCACGAGTACGGGTGGGTGGACGGGAACAGTGCCGCCGAGGTGACCTCGTCGGCCACGCCGAAGGGCTGGTTGTCCACCCGCAGGCGCCGCTCGTTCTTCACGATCTCGCGCTCGGCGTCGAGCCGCTCCTGGTTGACGCGGGTGAGCAGCGTGGCCATGCGGTCCGACTCGAGCCAGATCGCCGTCTCCAGCTGGTTGCTGGGCAGCGTCTCGAAGTAGTTGGTGCGGTCTTCGGTGGTGGTGCCGTTGAAGATGCCGCCCAGCGACTGGATCATGCGGCGGTGCTCGCCGGTGCCCACGTTCTGGGACCCCTCGAACATCATGTGCTCGAAGAGGTGGGCGAAGCCGGTGCGCCCCGGCTTCTCGTTCTTGGAGCCCACGTGGTACCACACCGTGAGCGCCACCACGGGCGCCGAGTGGTCTTCGCTGAGCAGCGCCGTCATCCCGTTGGGAAGGATGTAGCGCACCAGCGGCAGGGTGGGCACGTCCACCGCGGGGGTAGGTCGTGCACCGGCTTGCGCCTGTGCGGGGCCTCCGTACAGCAGGGAGGCGGCTGCCAGCGCATACCAGGCCGACCGGGCCGTTCGCGTCATGGGCTTTCGGGGGTTGGGAGGATCGAATGGGGTGGGAGCGGTCGGGGATCCCTCTCGCACGCTTGGACACCGCCGGGTGACGAAGGGTTTCCCCGCGGCGCGCGCGGCGCAAGGGGCGCGGGACGGAACGCGCCGGGCGGGGTGCCAGCGGGACGGGTCCGGGCCTGGAACGAGCGGCCCGCGCGTTTCCTGACAGGTCGCGAAGTCGCGTGCTTCCATCGGCGTCGCCGCCGATCCGCCACGGCCAGCGGTGCGGGCGTCGGGATCCACCCTCGCCGCGTCGAACGGCGCGTGGACGCGGCGCCCACCGGCGGCGCGGACCACGACAGGCTCCAGCTACCCTCACCCGCCCGCGCCGCACCGCCCTTGACGGCGCCCCCGCGCTCCCGTAGTCGTCAGGGCGCTCCCCGCCGCGCCCGCGGGCCGCGAGCGTGTCGCGCCGCGTGCGACCGAGATGCTTCGCCGCCCGGGCCGCATCCCCCGCTTTCCTTTCTTCGACCCACGAATGCAGCCGGACGCCAGCCCTCCGCCCACCGTGCCGCAGGGCGACGACGCCATGAGCCCGGGTCGTGAGAACGAGGCGGATGTCCGCCTGGCCGAGCTCGCGCGCGAAGGGCGCGAGCGGCAGGCGGCCGCGCTCGCCGCCGACCAGGCCGAGGAGCGCCGCGCCGAGCGCGAGGAGCGGCGCCAGCTGGAGCGGCTGGGCCGCGGCAACGTGCGCAACGCGCTGCTCGACAGCCCGCGCGGCAGGGGGTTCCCCATCCTGCGCACCGCCATCGCGGGAGTCGTAGCCGGCACGGCGCTGCTGATGCTTCCCACCTCGGACGGCCCGGACGGCAGGCGATGGCATTGGCTGGGTCTGACCCTGCTCGCCGCGTCGATCGTGGGGTTCTTCGGCGGGCGGTGGGTGCTGGGACGTGTCTACCTGCGCAGGGAGCGCGAGTGGATCCGGTCGCTTCCCTTCCCCGTGCGCGGCTACTTCCGCGTGCTGGGCGAGACGCCCGAGGAAGAGCGGCGCGTGCGGGTGCGCTTCCAGTTCCAGGACGCCGCGCCCGCGCGCGAGCTGCTGGAGGGGCTGGTGGGCCGCGTGGCCTACCCCGCCTCCGCCCGGCTCACCGGCGGCAGCGGCCTGCGCTGGACGGCCGAGAGCACCACCATCCACACCTACATGCCGGAAGATTCCACGGCCACCAACCTGCAGGTGCTGTCGTGGATGCGCGGGATGATGGAGGAGGTCCTTCTCCCGCTACACGAGGCGTATCCGTTGCGAGGGGTGGATTTCGGCGACGGCCGATGACGCAGCCGCGCATGCCGAAGCCATTCCCCCGCCCTGGCCCGGGGCGCTAGCATTCACGCGACGGTGAAGGACTCCGCCCCGTCCATCGCCACTGTGGATGGCGGCACCAACCACTTCCACGGCAATCCTCCGACCTTGCAGAACAGCGCTCCGGCGGTTCATCCGCCCCGCACGTCCCTCCTCCTCTCGCGCTCGCGCCTGCGTCGCTCGCCGGGTTTCGCTGCGTTCTGCGCCGCCGGGCTCGCGCTAGCCGCGTGCAAGGCCGACACGCGTCCCGGCACGGTCGCGGGCGATGCCTACATCGTGACCGAGAGCGGGCAGGAGGTGAACATGGCGGGGCTGCCGGTGGGGCTGGTGCCCGAGACCGAGCAGCTCGACTCGCTGCTGCGCACCCTCTGTCCGCGCGGCGCGAACCCCGCGCAGCCGGTGGACTCGGCGGCGCAGGCGCGGGCGTGGCAGGGGCGCGCCCGGCTGCTGGGCGGCCGCGCCGCCAAACGCGCCAGCACCGACGCGGCGGCGCACTTCCGGCTGGACGGCGTGGCGCCCGGCAAGTACCGCGTGTGGGCCGACACCACCTACGGCGGCACGCACTGGACCTGGCTCGCGCCGGTGACCGTGGCGGCGGGAGACACGGCGAAAGTCGCCCTCAGCAACGCCAACCCCGACGAGAGCCCGTTCCGCTGCAGGGACTGATCGATCGATCCGGCTGATCGATCGTGGTGTCCCCGCCGGCGAATCGACTCACACGGAGGATGGAGGAAACGGAGGACGGACGAGCAGTTCTCCGTTTCCTCCGTTCCTCGGTGTGACATTCTCCGTAGTGACCCTTCCCGGTGCACGGCTGATCGCCAGTTCGTCCACGACCGTTTTCCCGTTCATTCGACCTCCGATCCTCCCCCCGGCGCTGACCGGGGAGCGGGGCCGCTGTGCCGGCGGCGGCACGGGGCTGGCTCCTGGCGCGGTGTCGTTCGCGAGGCCGGTCACGACGCAGGGGAAAGGAAACGCGTGCCGCACGTGGTGCTGCTGGGGGACTCGATCTTCGACAACAAGGCGTACGTGCGGGGCGGGCCCGACGTGGTGGAGCACCTGTCGCGCCAGCTCCCCCCCGGGTGGACGGCCACGCTCTGCGCCCGCGACGGCGCGGTGACCGCCGAGGTCGAGTGGCAGCGCCGCCACATCCCGCCCGGCGCCACGCACCTGGTGCTGAGCGTGGGCGGCAACGACGCGCTGGGCCACGTGGACATCCTGGACCGTCGTGCCACGTCGTACGGCGAGGTGCTCGACACGCTGGCCGCGATGGGCGCCGGCTTCGAGAGGGGCTATCGCGAGATGCTGGCGCAGGTGGTGGGCACGGGGCTGCCGGTGACCGTGTGCACCATCTACAACGGCAACCTGGGCGAGCCGGTCACGCAGCGCCGTGCCACCGTGGCGCTGGCCGTGTTCAACGATGTGATCCTGCGTGCCGCCGCGGCCGCCGGGCTCCCCACCATCGACCTGCGGCTGGTGTGCGACGAGCCCGAAGACTACGCCAACCCCATCGAGCCCTCCGTCCAGGGCGGCGACAAGATCGCCCGTGCCATCGTCCGTGCGCTGGCGGCCGGAACCGGCGCGTAGGACGGCGCTCCAGGTGGACGCGGACGGGATTCCCGTCGCCGTCCGACCGCGATCGACGCGTGCTCCGGATCGGAGGATCGGTAGTCGTCGGACGAGGGTACCTGCACGGCGGTCGTGGGTGAGGCGGATCGGGGTCGCCACGGAACGGCGGCGACGGCCCGACGGGTGATGCGGCGGACCGGATATCCCCGCCATTTGGCCGGAAGCGGCACGCTGGCAACACTTTGTCCCGAAGGTGGAAACCGAATCCCGGTTGGGTGTACAATCGTGCGGAGGCGCCCGGGGCGGCGCCTCCTTCGCATTCCATCCCCGATGAGGTTCTCGCCGATGCTCGCTTTCGCCCGTTTCCGTACCGCGCTGCTCGCCGCCGCCGTGCTGGTTCCGCTGGTCGCCACGCGCGGGCACGCCCAGGCGCTTCCCACCCCGCGCGACGACACCGACGAGCGGCTCAGCCTGTACCGCGGCGAGCTGCTGCGCGACGCCACCGCCATGCTCGACCAGTGGCGCGCCGCCTTCGGAAACGACGACCTGCGCACCCTGATGCGCTTCTACAACCGCAAGGCGGTGCTGCAGTTCGCGGGGAGCAGCACCATCCAGCAGGGCACCCCCAACGTGGAGACGGCGCTCCGGGCGCAGCTCCCCACCGTGGGCTCGATCGAGTTCGCGCTGCTCGATGCCGAGGTGAGCGACAACCTGCTCTACGTGGTGGAGCGCTACACCATGCTCCCCGATCCCACCGCCGCGGCTGCCGACACGGCCGGTGAGACGCCGCCGCTGGTGACGGGCACCACCACCCTGGTGCTGGTGCGCGAGCGCGGCGGCTGGAAGATCCGCGCGCAGATGTTCATGCCCGCCGCGCCGGCCACCGCCACCGCCGCCGCCGCCCCGGCCAACGCCGTTCACGAGAACGGCTCCGACTGACGTTCTCCGCAGGCGTGAAGGGATGAGGGGGAGGACCCGGGTTGTATTCACCCGCGGTCCTCCCCCATCTTCTTTCCCCTAACGCACAGGTGCCGGCGGTCCTTCGACGCCGGTTCGGCCTGCCTCCCGGCGTCGGGCTCCTCCCCGTCTCTCCGTCCCCCATGTCCGACACCATGCTGGAACCGCAACGCGGCGTCGTGGAGCACCGCGGCTGCCCGCTGGCGTACACCGTGCGCGGCGAGGGGCCGCCCGTGCTGCTGATCCAGGGCGTGGGCGTGCACGGCGACGGGTGGACGCCGCAGACCGACGCGCTGTCGGGCCGCTTCCGCTGCCTCACCTTCGACAACCGGGGGATGGGGCGCAGCGTTCCCGCCGGCGCGCCCGTCACCGTGGAGCAGATGGCGGAGGACGCGGCGGCGGTGATGGACGCGGTGGGGTGGACGTGGGCGCACGTGGCGGGGCACTCGCTGGGCGGGCCGGTGGCGCTGCAGATGGCCCTGCAGGCGCGCGAGCGGGTGCGCAGCCTGGCGCTGCTCTGCACCTTCGCCCGCGGCGCCGACGCCACCCGGCTCACCGCGTGGATGCTGTGGGTGGGGCTGCGCACCCGCATCGGCACGCGGGGCATGCGGCGCAACGCGTTCCTGCAGCTGGTGATGCCGCCCGGGGCGCTGGCCGGGGAGGACCGCGCCGCGCTGGCGGCCCGGCTGGCGCCGCTCTTCGGGCACGACCTGGCCGATTCGCCGCCCGTGGCCATGAAGCAGCTCCGCGCGCTGGGCGCCTACGACGCCACCGCCCGCCTGGGCGAGCTGGCCGGCACCCCCACGCTGGTGCTGAGCGCCGCGCACGACCCCATCGCCCCGCCACGCAGCGGCAAGGCGCTGGCCGCCGGCATCCCCGGCGCGCGCTACGTGGAGTTCGCCCACGCCTCGCACGGCCTGCCCATCCAGCTCGCCGCCGAAGTCAACCCGCTGCTGGCCGGGCACTGGGAAGCGGCCGAGCGGGATTTCATCTCGGCGAGCGCCTGATTCGTCAGGGAAGGACTCCGATCGTCCGCGTCCCGACTCCCCATCTCGCGCCCGGGAGAGCGGATGTTTATCTTGCGGCATCGCTTCGCAGGCCTCCCTCCTCACCAAAATCATTCGATGACGAACGCCGTCCTTGCTCGCCTCGGCCGCGTGCTTCCCGTGCTCGCGGCCGCCGCGCTGCTGCATCCGGCGCACGCCGCCGCGCAGAGCCGTGCCGAGAAGCTGCTGAGCGACCGCCCGCCGCCGCGGCACGATTGCACCATCGCCACCACGCCGGGGCGGCTGCCCACGCTGTCGCAGCTGGTGGGCGACTCGGCCACCTTCGCCACGGCGGTGGCCGAGTACGCACGCCAGCATCCGCTCCGCGACGGAGGGATGTTCGCGCTGTACTCCGTGGCCTTCACCCCCGAGGGAGCGGTGGAGCGCGTGAAGGACCTCGACTACCTGCTGCCGCAGGGCGGTGCCGACGAGTTCGCGTCGCTGCTGCGGGCGTCGCTGCGGCCGCAGGCGGCGGGCAAGTCGTGGAGCGTGCGGCTGCGCATCGAGCCCGGCGCGGCCACGGTGTTCCGCATCGGCCGCTCGGAGATCTGCGAGGCCCAGTCGCTGACGCGCTTCACCGTGGAGGCGCCGTCGCTGACGGGGGGCCGCCGGCCCACGCCGCTGCGCGTGCGCGTGTTCGTGGACGCCCGGGGGAACGTGACCGACGTGCAGCTGCTGCGCGGATCGGGGAGCGAAGAGCTGGACCGCTGGGTGCTGGACGCGCTGCGCGAGAACTCCTTCTCGTTCGGCCTGGTGGACGGCGTGGCCGTGCCCATGACGGTGGACGTGACGGTGCCCTTCCGCTCCCGCGGCTGAACGTGCCCACGCACCCCAACGGACCCGCATCCGCGCGCGGATGCGGGCCCGTTCTCGTGGCGCCTGTCGGATCGCCGGCCCGTTCCTTAGCTTCGGATCGCACGGTCTCCCGGGCCGCCGCTGGACGGGAGCCTGGTGGACGATGGGCCGATCGCCGCAGGCCGGCGGTGGAATCACCTTTCGTCATCCCGTCCTTCCCGCACCCGACCCCGCCGCCGCATGACCGACCTTTCGCCCGACGTCCAGACCGCGTCCGAGATCGCCCGGCTCGTCCGCTCGCGCGAGCTGTCGCCGGTGGAGGCGCTGCAAGCGTGCATGGCGCGCGTGGAGGCGTTGAACCCGTCGCTCAACGCCGTGGTCACCCTCAACCCGCGCGCCGAGGACGAGGCGCGCGCGCTGGAGCGGCGCATCGGCGCGGGGGAAGACGTGGGGCCGCTGGCGGGGGTGCCGGTGGGGATCAAGGACGTGACGCAGGTGGGCGGCCTGCGCTGCACCTTCGGCTCGCCGCTCTTCGCCGAGCACGTGCCCGAGGAGGACGCGCTGGTGGTGCGGCGGCTGCGCGCGGCCGGCGCGGTGATCCTGGGCAAGACCAACACGCCCGAGTTCGCGGCGGGCGGAAACACCTGGAACGAGGTGTTCGGCCGCACCCGCAACCCGTGGAACCCCGAGCGCAGCGCCGGCGGCAGCACCGGCGGCGGCGCGGCCGGGCTGGCCACGGGGATGATCGCGCTGGCCGAGGGCACCGACCTGGGCGGCTCGCTGCGCATCCCCGCGTCGTTCTGCGGCGTCGTGGGCCTGCGCCCATCCGTGGGCCTGGTGCCCACCGTGCCCAGCGACTACGTGTGGGACACGATGCAGGTGACGGGGGGGATGGCCCGTACGGCCGAGGACCTGGGGCTGATGCTGCGCGCGGTGGCCGGCCCCTCGCCCGAGGCCCCGCTGGCGCAGCCGGTGGACGGGCGCGACTTCGCCGCCGCGGCGCGGGCGGGCGACGCGCGCGGGCTGCGCGTGGCCTACTGCCGCGACATCGCGGGGATCGGCATCGACGCCCAGGTGGAGCGCGTGTGCCGCGACGCCGCCTTCGCGCTGCAGGGCGCGGGCGCCACGGTGGAGGAGGTGGAGCTGGACCTGGCGTACGGGCGCAAGGCGTTCCTGGCGCTCCGCGGGCTGTGGTTCGTGTCCATGCTCAACCCGCACCTGGACAAGCTGGAGGAGTTCGGCGTGAACGTGGCCAACAACCTGCGCGCCGGGCTGAAGACCACCGCGGCCGAGCTGGGCGCCGCCGAGGCCGCCCGCAAGCGCATCCGCGCGCAGTTCGCCGAGCTCTTCACACGCTTCGACCACCTGCTGACGCCCACGATGGCCGTCTCTCCGTTCCCGGTGATCGAGAACTATCCGCAGACGGTGGGCGGTCGCGAGATGGAGACGTACGTGGACTGGCTCGCGCCCACCTTCGTGCTGAGCCTGACCGGGCTGCCCGTGGGCTCGGTGCCCGCGGGGCTGGACCCGGCGGGGATGCCGTGCGGCCTGCAGGTGGTGGGCCGCCCCTTCGGCGAAGAGCAGGTGCTGGCGACGATGGCGGTGATGCAGCGCCTGCGCCCGCTGGGCCGCCCGCCGCTCGCGGCCGGAAGCTGATGCGCCGTCGACCGCTGAGCGTCGGCAGCCGACCGCCAGCGGTGGATGGCTGGATCGACCCCCCGCAGTCCCCCCGCACCCCCATCTGACGGAGCGACGATGCGCGTTCTCGCCACCATCTTCATCCTCGCCGCCGCGTGCGCACCCGCCGTTCAGCCTGGCCCCCCGGCGGCGCCGTCGGCGCCCGCCGCCGCATCCGCGCCGCTGGCGGGCAGCTACGCGCTGCGGCAGATCAACGGCCACGACCTGCCCGCCGCTTCGCCCACGGAGCCGAACGTGGAACTCACGCGCGGGTTCCTCCAGCTCGACCCGGCGGGCACCTTCGCCCTGACGCTCACCGGCCGCCGCAACCAGGAGCCCACGCCCGGCGACCAGCAGATGCGCGGCAACTACAGCGTCAGCGGCGACGTGCTCACCCTCACCCCATCGACCGGGCCCGGCGCCGGACCGAGCTTCCACATCACCCGCTCGGGCGCCACGCTCACGCTGCGCGACGAAGGCGGCAATACCTACACGATGGTGCGGCAGTAGGATTGGAACGCCCCCCGCACCCCCGACTCCTCCGCAAACGAAGAAGCCTCGCGCCGTGCGAGGCTTCTTTCGTCTACCGCTTCCCCCCCGCTCCCCTGCCCTACCGCCTCCCGCGCCGCAGCTTGCGGCGCGCTTCCTCGGCCTCCTGAGCGAAGAGGATCCCGGGGGCGGTGACCTCGCCCAGCAGCACCCGGTCCACCAGGTCGGGCCGGAGGAAATCGCCGCCCATGTCCAGGATCAGCGGAAGCCTGCGGCCGGGGAGGCGCACGCCGTACCAGGGGGCGTTCACGCTGAACCCCGCCTTGTGCGACTGCCCCTCGTGAAAGCGGACGCGCGGTGCGGTGGCGGGCTCCACGTCCAGGTGCACGGGCACGAACAGGCCCGCGAGTGAAACGTTGCACCGCTGCGCGTCGGGGTCCCACACCACGCGAGTCACGTAGCACCAGCCATACACCCCCAACCCCACCGTGAACGTCAGCCCGAACACCGTGAACAGCGCCGCCAGGGCCACGCGCCCGGCCAGGGTGAGCCCGGGGTCGGCGGCGCGCAGGATGTACGTGACGAACCAGAGCGAGGCGACTCCCATCGCGAGCCCGAGCGCCTGGATTGCCCGCACCTTCACGCCCTGGACTCCCGCGCGAAAGATCTCTAGCGGACCGTCGGGTTCCGTCTGGGTAACCGGCGGCGATAGAGGCTCGTCGCCGTGGCGCAAGCGTCGCTTCGAGGCTTTCATGCGAATCCAGATAGGTGGGTTTCCGGAGATCGATCCCGTTCGTTCGAGAATGCAATACGATCGTGCAGCCGAAAAGGTGTCGTCCTTCTCAGCCCCAGCAACGAAGGATGCTGCGTCCGCTCACTCCGCGGGCCCGGCCCCGGCGAGCCTCGCGCGCACCTCCATCAGCGCGAAGCCGAGCAGGTTGAGCCCCTGCCACGCCAGCGGGTCGGCGGCGCCCGGGTCGTCCGCCGCCAGGCCGATCCCCCAAACACGGTCGACGGGGCTGGCCTCCACCAGCACCCGCGCCTGCGTTCCCAGCAGGAAGCGGCGCAGTTCGGGGTGCTGCGAAAACCGGGCGTGGTTGCCGGCCACCACGATGCCGAAGCGGAGCTCCCCCCACACCCCCTCGTCGAAGTTGCGCACCTCGCGGCCGGCTTGCTTGGCGGCGCCGGGGTGCGGCGCACGCAGCACGCGCTCGGCGGCCTCGTGGTCGCCGAACAGCCGTGCCTTCTCCGCCATCATGAAGTGCTCGGCGGTGGGATAGCGCACGCCGCCCACCTCGAACGCCGCCGGGTACCACTGGCTCAGGCACTCCTTGCCCACGCGCGACGCGTTGGCCGGCGTGTGGCCCCAGAAGAACAGGTACTTGGGCCGCGCGCCCGCGCGAACGTGCGCCTGCAGGGCGGCCAGATCGCGCGGCTCGAGGGATGCGGATTCCATGGGGTTCGACGGGCACCGGAGTTGAAATCGGCCGGCCGTTGCGGGAGCTCGGAGCCGGCCTGAGGCGCGACGATCAGGTTCGCGCCGAGCTGAGCCACGGCTTGGCGGAGGGATGATAAGGCCGCCCCGGTGCTCGGGCGAGACTCACCTCCGCAGCCGGGAGCCGGCGCGGCGGCGCGGGAATGGCATAGGCCTTCGCGCGGCTGCGGAGACAAACCCACGGATCGTAGACAGATGCAACGGGATCGAAACGCGGGACCGGCCGGGCGGAACCCCTGGAGGCGGATCGCGGTGCTGGCGGGTGCGGTGGCGCTGGCGTCGGCCGCGCGCGCCAGGCCGCTGCGGGCGCAGGAGTTCCGGGAGCACCTGTTCCATCCCTGCCAGGACTTCCAGTTCCTCACCCGCACCGAGATCCACGCCTGCCTGCAGCGCGACATGGCACAGGCCGACTCGGAGCTGAATCGCGCCTACCAGGAGCGGATGGCCGCGCTGCCTCCGGAGGCACGCCAGCGGCTGCTCGACTCGCAGCGTGCGTGGCTGCTGCGCTACGACGCGGTGCTCACCGGCTACTACTCGCGCCCGTGGGCCGGCCACTCGATGGTGATGGTGATCCCCTCGCAGATCCGCGCGCTCCGCGACCGCACCGTGGTCGTGCGCAACTTCCGGTAGCGATATCCGTCGTTGGACTGGATGTGCATTCCGCCCCCAGATATGTCATCCTGAGCGTTGCCGCTCCGCACAATCCGCGTCCGCACTGTTTTCTGGCGGCGACCGAAGGATCTATGGCCGCGTCCGCGCAATCCCTGGCCACAAGGCTCGATCGTAGCCAGGCCGCGCTCCGGAAGGTGGTTTCCGAGCGCGACCGATCGATCCGCCGCCGCTAGAATTACATCGTCAGGCGAGAAAGCCCGTGCGGCGGCGATTCAGGACGACATCATCTCGTCAGGATTGCACGACGATGGGTGCGCGACGGTTCTATCCGCCGCGCAGCGTGCGCAGCTTTTCGCGGGCGATGCGCTCGCGGCGGGGGTTGGTGTTGAGCTCCAAAAAGCGCTCGTAGGCCGCGATGGCCGCGGCCGTGTTGCCGCGCGCGCGCTCCACCTCGCCGATGTTGGCGTAGACGATGTCGCGGCGCGGGTCCAGGCGCGCCGACTCGTTCAGCTCGCGCCCCGCCTCCTCCACCTTGCCCGACTGGAACAGCGCCCAGCCCAGGTTGTTGCGGTAGTAGGCGTTCGTCGGCGCCGCCCGGACCGCGGCGCGGAAGCGGCTGATGGCGCCGTCCATGTCGCCGCGCTCGAACAGCGCCTCGCCCTCACGATTGAGCGGCCCGGCCCCCGCCCCGCCCACGCTCGCAACGGCCGGCGTGCTCGCCGGCACCGACGCGGCTGCGGGCGGGCGCGCGGCGGGCGAAGACGCCGCGGGCGGCGCCACGGAAGGTGCGGGCGCGCCTCCGCTCGAACCGGACGCGCCGGATGAACCGGGCGCGGTGCCTGTCTGACTACTGCCGGGGCCCGCCTGGCTTCCACCTGCCCCCGCCTGACTCGCCCCTGTCTCCCCCGCCTCCGTTCCACCAGCCGGCTGCGGATCGGCGGCGGTCGGCGCGTTGGCCGGGGCGCTCGCCTCGGTCGGCGCGGGAGACGGGCCGGCAGCCACGCGCTCCCGCTTTCCCCCGCGCCCCAGCACCAGCCACAGCGCGATGGCGACGGCGAGCAGCGCCGGGATCGCGAACAGCGCAGGGTTCGTCTTCCGCGCGGGAGGTGACCCATGCGGCACGGGTGCGGCGGCCGGCTCCCGCCGCGTATCGTCCACCGAAACGTGCGGAGGGACGGCGGGAGTATCGACGACCGCTGGCTCGGCGGCCGCGGCTGCGGCGACCGGCAAGGCGGCGGCGTACACGGGCGGCGGCGCGAAGTCGGCCTCCGCGCGGTCATCCGCCCGTGCCGCGTCCGCGGGTACCTCCTCCATGCGCTCGATGCTTGGCCCTGCGGCGGCCGAGTCGGCGCTGACGACGGCTACGGGCGTGGGCGGCTGGAGCTGCGTCGCGTCTGCCGCGTCAGCCGGGGCGACGGGGGCGCTGGCCTCCGCTTCCGCCGCCGCCTCGGCATCCACCAGCGCGCGGACGAAGGCGCCGGCGTCGGGGAAGCGCGCGGCCGCGTCGTCGCGCATGGCCTGCTCGATCACGGCGGCCACGGCGGCGGGCACGGCGGGGTTGCGCTCGCGCAGCGGCATCGGAGGCTTGGCGTAGGGCCCCGGGTGCATGCGGTCGTGGCGGAACGGCTTCTCGCGCGCCAGCAGGTGATAGCCGATCACGCCCAGGCTGAACACGTCGGACGCGGGCGTGATGGGGCGCTCGCCGCGAAGCTGCTCGGGCGAGGCGTAGGCGGGCGACAGGAAGCCGCGGCCGCTGTGCGTGAGCTGCGTGGTCTCCTGCGCCTCGGTGAACCGCGCGATCCCAAAGTCGAGCACCGACACCCGCGCCGGCCCGCCGTGCTCGGGGTGCGAGAGGAAGATGTTGCCGGGCTTGATGTCACGGTGGATCAGCCCCGCGCGGTGGCCCGCGTCCACCCCCGCCGCCGCGTCGCGCAGGATGCGCAGCGCCTCGGGGATGGCCAGCGGCTCGATGCGCTTGAGCCGGTCGGACAGCACCTCGCCCTGCAGCAGCTCCATCACCAGGAAGTCGAGCCCCAGGTCGGGGTCGGCGCCGAAGTCGAACACCGTCACCACGTTGGGGTGGTGCAGCATGGCGATGGCGCGCGCCTCGCGCTCGAAGCGGCGCTGCATCTCGGCGCGCATCTCGGGGTTCGACGCCGACTGCGTGATCACCTTCACCGCCACGGTGCGGCCCAGCCGCTGGTCGGTGGCGCGGTAGACGGCCGCGAACCCGCCGCGCCCGATCACCTCCTCCACGTGGTAGCGGCCCGCCAGCGTGTGGCCCGTCAGCAGCCCTTCAAATCCGGAATTCGGCATCCGCCCGAGAGATCGAGATTCGTGTGCCCGCAGCTAGCTCCGCGGGCGCTTCCAGCAAGATGTGATCCGACCGTGCCGTCCCCGGAGCGATGCGCTCGCGCGAGCCCGTCTGCCGGCGGAATCGATTGTTCGGCCGGCCACGCGGCGTTAGCTTGGGATCCTGCCTGCCGGTACCCACACACCCCGAGGACGACCATGAGCACCACGACGGAGCCCTGCTGCGACTGCGAGTGCTGCAAGGACGGCTGCTGCGATACCGGCTGCTGCGACGGCGGCCGCAGGTAGTCCGCGGCACGCAACACGAAAGAGACGGCCACCCCGCGCGGGTGGCCGTCTCTTTGTGCTCACTGGGTGTGATCATTCCTGTTGATGGCACCACCGCCTACCGCGCATCGGCAAGCGCGCGGCATATCCGCAGACCTGGAACACGCGAAAAATGGCGCAGGTTTCCGGTGACCAGCTCCAGATCGTATTGCAGCGCCGTCGAAGCAATCAAGAGGTCGGCATCGGCCAGCGGCGTTCCAGCGGCTTCCAACACTGATCGGACTTCGCCGAATACCTTTGCGGCGACAACGTCGAACGGAAGCACCGTTACCGCTGGAAGGACCCGCTGTTCGATGTTCGCGAGCTGGCGGTCGCGCGCTGGCGAGCGGAACGCACCCTTGTACAGTTCGCCCACGCTAATTGCGCTGGCGAATTGCTCTTCGCGTGGAATCCCGGCGAGCCAGTCGACGTAGAGACGTGCCGGCACGGGTTTCAGCAGTTCGGAAATCGCGCCGGTGTCGAAGAGATAAGCACGGGGAATCAATCCAGCTCCGGCAACTGGCGACCACCGCTTCGACCACCAGATTCGATCTCCCGCACGAGTTCGTCCGAGCCGGGCCACCCCCCTGCAAGGCTCGCAAGACCTGCGTTAGGGCCAGCAGCACGGAGACGCATCAGGTGCTCCAAGTCATCAGGATGCACCAGGGCAGCCACTGGTCGACCATGTCTCGTGATCAAAATCGGGTCCCCATCTTCGACTTCCCTGATTCGTTCCGAAAGCGTGGCTTGGGCCTCCGCGAGCGATAGCGACTTCGTCATCTCGACTCTCCGTTTCTGGTCAGTTAGACCACAACAGTGGAGGCTATGACTGTCAACGCGCGGCTCATCCCCCGAAGCGCTTCGCCACCTCGGGCTTCATCACCTTGCCCATGGCGTTGCGCGGGAGCGCGTCCACCACTTGCAGCGCGCGCGGCAGCTTGTAGGGCGCCAGCCGCTCGCGCGCCCACGGCAGCAACTCGTCCAGCGACAGGTCGCCGCCGCCCTTCACCTCCACGGCGGCGCACACCCGCTCGCCCCACTCCTCGTCGGCCACGGCAACCACGGCGCACTCGTCGATGGAGGGGTGCGTGCGCAGCACCTCCTCGATCTCCAGCGCGCTCACCTTGTAGCCGCCGGTCTTGATGATGTCCACGCTGCGGCGGCCCAGGATGCGGTAGTAGCCGGCCTCCACCACCGCCACGTCGCCGGTGCGGAACCAGCGGCCCTGGCGGAAGGCCTCGGCGGTGGCTTCGGGGCGGCGCCAGTATTCCAGGAACACGCCGGGGCCGCGCACCTCGATCTCGCCGGGCGTGCCGGGCTCCACGGCGCCGCCGTCCTCGTCCACCAGCCGCACCTCCACGCCGGGGAGCGGCACGCCCACCGAGCCCGGCCGCCGCTCGCCCTCCAGCGGGTTCGACAGCGCCATCCCGATCTCGGTCATCCCGTAGCGCTCCAGCAGCGTGTGGCCGCTGATGGCGCGCCACCGCTCCAGCGTGCTCACCGGCAGCGCGGCCGACCCGCTCACCATCAGCCGCAAGTCGCGGCAGGCGGCGGACAGCCGTTCGCGGCGCTCCACGTCGGCCGCGTCCCACGCGGCGATCAGGCGGCCGTAGACGGTGGGCACGGCCATGAACACGCTCAGCTCGCCCGAGGCGATGCGGTCCCACACCCCGTCCGCGTCGAACTTCGCCTGCATCTCGCAGGTGGCGCCGTTCCACAGCGCGCACGACAGCACGTTGACGATGCCGTGCACGTGGTGCAGCGGCAGCACCAGCAGCGTGCGGTCGTCGGCGCGCCACCCCCACGCCTCGCTCAGCGTCTCCAGCTGCGCGCGGAGGTTGGCGTGCGTCCACACCACGCCCTTGGGCCGGCCCGTGGTGCCGCTCGTGTACAGCATCATCGCCCGCCGCTCCTCGTACACCGCCGGAAGATCGGCAGGTTCGGCGGCGAGGGCGCGTGGGATCGGGATGAAGCGCGCGCCATGCGCCTCGGCGAGCGGCCGCAGCACCTCGGCGAACTGCGGCGCGGCGACCACAATGGCCGCGTCCGCGTCGCCGATGGCGTACTCCAGCTCGGCCGGGGGATGCGACACGGCCAGCGGCACCGCGATCCCGCCCGCGCGCCACACGCCCCACTGCACCGCCGCGTACTCGAACGCCGGAGGCGCCAGGAAGCACACCCGCGCCTCCTCCAGGTCCGCCGCGCCCCCCAGCAGCGCCGACGCCACGCGGGCCGACGCATCGAGCAGCTCCGCGTAGGTGTGCGCACCCACGGCATCGACGAGCGCGATGGAACCGGCGTGGGCGCGGGCGTGGGCGACGAGCGGGAGGTCGGCGTCGGTCGGCATGAGCACGGAGCGTGGTTCTCGGGGGACGGTGAGGGGCGCGGAAAGGTACGGCGGATGCGGCGGCGGCGCACCGTCGGGCTGATGGGATTCGGGTGGGATGTCGGGCGAGGGCGGATCGGGGCTGGCGGAAGCGGCGGGCCTGGTTCGCGTAGCCCGCGCCTGCGGGGGCCCTCACCCTGGCGCCTGGCGGCGCCTGTCCCTCTCCCAAAACAACCTGGGAGAGGGACCTGGGGCGCTTCGCACCGGCTGGTTCAACTCGGCAACATGCGTCCGTGTGCGAGGCGGGCACTGCAAGAGGCTCGCTGCGCGCCTGCCGACGCCGAGTGAAGCCTGGGCACGGTAATCGGCGGATGCGGATTTCCTCGCCTGTCGACGTTCCGGACAACCGCCGTCACTGGCGCGGCACCTGGATCCCCGTCATTGTTCGGCAGACTCAATGGATCCGGCAACGAGCACTCCGTAACCCCCATGCCCTTCTCCCGCCGCGACTTCCTCTCGACGCTCGGCCGTACGGCGCCGGCCGCGTGGCTGGCGGCGGGCGGGCGCGACGAGCTGCGCGATCTCATGGCAGAGCTCGGGCGCTTCGGCGGCGGGCCGGAGGAGATCGCGCGCGACGAGCGGTTCTGGGCGCCGGTGCAGCAGGCGTTCACGGTCGATCGCTCCATCATCAACCTGAACAACGCCGGCGTGAGCCCCTCGCCGCGGCTGGTGCAGGACGCGATGAAGCGGCACCTCGACTACTCCAACGAGGCGCCGGTGCACACCATGTGGCGCGTCCTCGAGCCGCAGCGCGAAACCGTCCGCACCGGCCTCGCGCGGATGTTCGGCTGCGATGCGGAAGAGATGGCCATCACCCGCAACGCCACCGAGGGGCTGCAGATCCTGCAGATGGGGATCGACCTGCAGCGCGGCGACGAGGTCGTCGCCAGCACGCACGACTATCCGCACATGATCGAGACGTGGCGCCAGCGCGAGCGCCGCGACGGGATCGTGCTCAAGCTCGTGGACCTCCCGCCCTGCCAGACGATCCGGGCGAGGTCGTCCGCCTCTACGAGCGCGCCATCACCCCGCGGACGAAGGTGCTGCACGTGAGCCACGTCACCTTCGTCACGGGCCAAGTGCTCCCGGTGCGCGACGTGGTCCGCCTGGGCCGTGCGCGCGGCATCCCGACGATCGTGGACGGGGCGCACGCCTTCGCGCACTTCCCTTTCCGGCGCGACCACCTGGAGTGCGACTTCTACGCGGCCAGCCTGCACAAGTGGCTCTACGCGCCGCACGGCACGGGGATGCTCTACGTGCGCCGCGAAAAGATCCCGGAGGTCTGGCCGCTGCAGGCGGCGGACGCATCGAAGCGCGCCGACATCCGCAAGTTCGAGGACGTGGGAACGCACCCGGCGGCCAACGCGCTGGCGGTGGCCGAGGCGATGCTGTTCACGCAGGCGATCGGCATCGACAACAAGGCCGCGCGCCTCGTATACCTGCGCGACCGCTGGGCCAACGCGCTGCGCCGGCACCCGCGCGTGCGCCTGCACACCAGCCTGCGCCCCGGCCGGGCCTACGCCGTCGCGATGGTGGAGGTGGAGGGCGTGGAGCCCGGCGCCATCTACGACGAGCTGTGGTCCAAGCACCGCATCATCACCAGTCCCACCAACTGGGGTGGTGTGAAGGGCATCCGCGTCACCCCCAACGTCTACACCACGCCCGACGAGGTCGACCGCTTCGTCGATGCGATGACCGCGATCCTTCAGCGTGGCGTTCCTTCTCAATAAGCAGTCGAATTCTTTAGGTTTGCGGGATATGCAACTGCGAACACGATGATGATAGTTCTTGGACAATTTGCGGTAGGCTTTTATTCTGCTGACGCCATCTCTTCAATCACACATCTCACGGAAATCACTATGTCTCCCAAGAGCCGCACCCGCGCAAGTTTCCTGCTCGCCCTCTGCACCATTGCAAGCTGCGTTTCTCCACCTCCGCCAGTGATTATGCCTGCTGCAGGCCCAGACGCAGTCGAGCGGCTTGCTGACGAGTTGGCACTTGAGGACGAGCAGGAAGCTCCATCGCCCGAAGCAGCTTTTGAGGCGGCGCAAGTGATCGCGGCGGAAGGCTTCGTAGATCCACATTTCGATGGCCCAACGACTGCATCAATCCTCGCCGAATTTTCTCATATCGACCCCGGCGGGATTGTCCCGAAAGTGTTGCGCGATCGTGCAATTCTCTACTTCAAAGCGAACAGATCTAAGTTTGCCAATGGAACATACATCACTGTTATTGACTATGGCCGTCGTTCTACCGACCCTCGGTTTTTTATCATGAACACTTCGAGTGGAGCGGTCATGGCCTACAGATCAGCCCACGGGAGTGGATCGGATCTTGACCACGACGGATGGGCGGACTCGTTCGGGAATGTTCCGAAAAGTAAGAAATCATCATTGGGATTTATGCGCACAGGGGTGATCTACCAATCGAACTTAGTGGGCACAGCCCTGAAACTCCACGGTCTTTCGACTACAAATTCAAACGTGTTTCCCCGGGGCATCGTTGTTCATGGATCCAAGCATGTGAAGGATGAGTCGATTGTCCAGGGGCGGAGCCAGGGGTGCCCTTCCGTTCCCACTCACCAGTATCTTAGCATCGTTCAGACGCTTGCCGGGGGAAGCTTGGTCTACGCAGGTAACTCCCGGGAGTTGCTCGGGTCGTAGCCTTATGAAGATATATGTGCCACATATCAGGTAAAGCCAAGGTGAAGCTCTGGATCGATGCCGACGCGGCGCCGAGGGACGTGAAGGAGATCGCCTTCCGCGCGGCGAAACGGCTGGAGATGGAGACGGTGCTGGTGGCCAACCAGCGGCTCACGCCGCCGCCCGGCAACCCGTTCGTGAGCGCCGTGCGCGTGGAGGGCGGCCCCGACGTGGCCGACCGCTACATTGCCGACAACGCCGCGCCCGGCGACGTGGCCGTGACCGCCGACATCCCGCTGGCCGCGGCGCTGGTGGAGAAGCGCGTGGCGGTGATCGACCCGCGCGGCGAGGAGTACAGCGCCGAGAACGTGGGTGAGCGCCTGGCCGTGCGCGACTTCATGGACGGCCTGCGCGGCTCGGGCGTGGAGACCGGCGGCGCGCGCCCCTACGGCGACCGCGACAAGCAGGCCTTCGCCGCCGCGCTCGACCGCGTGCTCACGCGCGCCCGCCGCGCCCGGTGATCCGCCGCACGGGATTTCGTCGCACACGGATGCGCCGATCGCCGGCCCCGCGAGGCGGAACCGGCTGAGCCGACCGGCAGAAAAGCGAGCGAGCCCTGGCCTGGGTGGGCCGGGGCTCGGGGTCGCTAGGCTTCCGCGGGCGTGTGCGCCGCCGGTGCCGGCGGGCTGGAGGCCCGTGCGGCCTCGCCGTCACGCCAGCCCTTTTCGCGCGACTGGCTGGTGTAGGTGTCTTCGAGCGGGGAGAGGATCTGCTCCCACAGCGTTCGAGCGCTCTTGCCGGCCAGACCGCGTTCGTAGGCCGCGTCGTACGCCTGCTTGTTGCCGCTCATCCCTACCTCCGGGCAGTGGGCTCCCTGAAAAACCGTCCTGCGATCACCCTGACACCTTTTCCGCCGCAACACTCGTTCCGCGGCGATTTTTCCGTGGCCGAACGCGCTTTATTCGCTCAGCACGACCACCGTCTCCACGATCTTCCCGTCGCGCAGCAGCACGTAGCCGCTCTGCTTTCCCATCCGCTTCCAGGTGTTGGACGGATTCTGGAATGCCCACACCTCGTCCTCGCCCTTGGCGTTGCGCTTCATCTTCTGCCACGCCATGCGGATGCGCAGCGCGGCCATGTCGGGCAGGTTGCGGTGGTACGAGGTGGGCGCGTTCTCCACGCGCTGGGTGAGCCAATCCATCGAGACCTTGATCGTAGCCATGGGCACCGCGAGGTAAGAATCGGCCGCCGGCGCGCGGGCGGCCCGTAGATTTGGCCCGGCAGCGGCCGGGTGGCGCAAATGTATGGTGCAAAGATACCTGCGCCGGGCGGATAAAGCGACAGCCGCGTGCGCCGCTCGCCCGGCGCGGCCGAAACGCGGATCAGCGCCCGGCGGCGGCGATCGGGACGACCCGGCTGCGCATGCCGCGGGGCTCGTACGCCCCGCCCGCCACCCGCTCCAGCGTCCACCAGTAGACGATCACGTCGTGCGCGTCGGCCCGGTAGCCGGGGATCGAATCGAACGCCATGCGCATCCCGCCGCCCGGCGGCAGCGGCGGGCAGGCCGCCGGGTCGCGGCAGGGCACCCAGTCGGCCAGCGCGGCGAGCCGCTGCTCGAGCACGTGAACGTAGACGCCCGCGGTGTCGCGGCTGGTGAGCACCAGGGCGCGGCCCGGCGTGTCCACCCGCACCTCCAGCCCATCCACGGCGTGGTCGGCCACGGGCGGGGCGGCGCGCTCGGCCGCGTCGACCCCGCACGCGGCCAGCGCGGCGGCCACGATCAGGATCTTCATCGTTCCTCCTCCTGGGATGCCCGGCCCTCGCGAGCCTGCCTGCGGCGTCGCGTTGGGACGAGGGCGCTGGCGGCTCAGCTGCACGCCCACCCGAACGCCAGCTCGCCCGGATGGTTGGGGCACTGCGTGACGTGCCCGATCCCCGCGTCGCCGAACATGTAGGGCAGGTTCTGCTCCGAGTCGACCTGGAACAGCACCTCCATCCGCTCGCCACATGTGCGGCACGCGGGGTACTCGACCGACTGCACCCACAGCGGCCACCCCAGCAGCTTCTCGCCCGGCAGCGGGAAGGCGTCGCAGAGGGTGTCGGTCTCGTCGTCGCTCCACTCCGCGGCAACGTCGTCCATCTCGTCGTACCCCGGGTAGTCGTCCGCCGCCGTCCACCCCACGATCGTCTTCGGCGGAAACCTCCCCTCGGGCACCTGGCGGGCCGGAACCGCGCCGTCGATGCGCACCAGGCGGGCGAGCGTGCTGGCGTCGAACGGAGCCCACGACTCCCCCATGCAGGTCGCGCCGAAGTTGATGCAGTGGAAGAGCTGGAACACGTTGCCCGCGCCGATTCGCCCGCGGGCCGGCTCCGGGACCTCGCTCGCCGCGAGCTGCACGAAGAGCTGCATGGGATGTCCGCAGTGCCCGCATTCAGGCCAATCTTCCCCCGGCTGCAGCAGCGGGGTGCCCGAGAACTTCGAGGCGGCCGCGGGGCCGTCGCCCTCGCGCACCACAGGCAGATACGCCACGCGGCGAAACGCCGCCAGCTGCGCGAGGAGGTCGTCCAGGCCTCGCGGAGCCGTCGCCTCGTCGGTCACCGTGTCGCTGGCCTTGTCGGCGGGCGAGGCCGGGGTGGGCCGCGACGGAGGCGGCGAGGCGAGGTGCGGCCCCGCGCTCGGCCCCCGCCCGCGAATCGCCCACAGCGCGCCCGCCACGACGGCCACGCCGGCGGCGATCAGGATCATCTCATTCACGATTTCTCCGGGCTCCTGCGAATGGGGTGGCACCTGCCAGTGCGGACGGGATCACGGCTCCTCCCCCGCCAGCACCTCGTGGATCCGCTCGCCCTCTCGCACCCGCGCCCGGCCACTGTTCATCGACCGGCGCTCCTCCACCTCGCCACCCTCGTCGCGGCCGATGCGAAGGAAGACGTGCGCGGCGCGGGTCATCGCCGGGTTCCAGGTGGCGGTGCGTCCGTCGTCGCTCAGGCGCACGGGAATGGGATCGGGCATGTCTGGTGGATCAGGAAAGCGATTCAGGAACGCAGCCCGCTCCCGTCCGTCGATGGAGAGCGGGCGGCGTAGGAGGCGCGTGGTTGGACGTGTCTTGCGCGTGCCGGTATATTCCGAGGATGCGCCGGGTGCGCGCAACATCCTTGTTCGAAGCAGAGAGAGATCACCGATGGCCGACGTCACGTGCGTGCGCTGTGGGCAGACCCGGGCCGGGCTGGCCTTCGCGCCGTTCAACAACGAGCTGGGGAAGAAGATCCACGAGCAGGTGTGCCAGGAGTGCTGGGGCATCTGGCTCCAGCGGCAGACCGCGCTGATCAACCACTACGGCCTGAACCTGCGCGACCCCGAAGCCCGCAAGATGCTGGCGACGCAGACCGAGGAGTTCTTCTTCGGCACCGGCGAGACGGAGAGCGTGGACACCTCCAAGCAGGGCACCGTGCAGTGGTGAGATTCTGCTAGGGGGAACAGGGGACAGGATCCGAACGCCAGGAGGCGTCCTGGCAGAAACGTCATGAGCCGCCTCGAGATCCCGGTCATCTTCGCTTCGGGAAAGTGAATTACGATCGCCCTCCGATGGATCACGTCCGTCGGGGGGCGATTCACATGCAAACGAGCTCGCCGTCGACCTTTGCGCTCGCCCACACGTCGGCGATTCAACCTGCGGACACGACTACGACCGCGGCTACGGACCGGGCGACCTCCGCGAGTGGCAGCACGGCCGCGGGTTCTGCCGGAGCCCCATGCCTGGAGGCGCTCGCCGGAACCGGGACGCGATGCGCGGGCCGGCTTACGGCGAGGTCGGCGATTCGTGTCGCGCGACGTGCCCGCTGTCCGGAACCGGCGGGGACGGCCGTTGTTGGGGAGAGGCGCACGCGCGATCCGAAACCGTTCAGGCGCACGGCCCGGCCATGGCGGATGGCCGGTGCGAAGACATCCCGTCCGATTCGAACCGGCATCATGAGACTCATCCGCTCCCCGCGAACTCGCGCGCTCGCCCTGCTCGGCGCACTCCTCTGCGCCTCCGCGCCCCCCTCCAAGGCCATGGCGCAGCAGGGCGGCGCCTCCCCCGCGCCACGCCCGATCCCGATCCTCCAGCCGGGCTATCGCATCACGCCGCAACCGCGCGACACGGCCGCCGGCGTGCTCGTGCTGCTGAGCGAGTGGCGCGCCGGGGCGCCGGCCTTCGTCGCCCCGCCGGTCCGGTCGCGCCCGCTCACCGCGGCCGAGGCGCAGCGCGTGCTCGCGCGCCTCCGCCCGATCCGCACGGCCGACACCGCGGCGGATTCATTCTTCTTCGCCGCCGAAACGCTCCCGCCGCCGCGCGTGGGGCGGACCGTGGCCGCGCTTCTCCCGCCGGGCGGCGGCGCCGGCGCAACGCCGCGCCCCGCCGTCCGTGCCGCCGCGGTGCTGGAGGTGGCGCGGCGGGCGCCGGAGGGGCCGGTGGACCGCGAGGCGGCGGAGGTGCTGGTCACCTTCTCGCAGCCGATGGTGCCCCTCTCCGCCGTGGGCGACGTGCAGGCCCCGGCTGTCCCCGTGCGCCTCTCGCCACTGCCGGAGGGGGCGTGGCGCTGGCTGGACACGCGCACCCTCCGCTTCGCCGCGCGCGCCGCGCTCCCCGCGGCGACCGAGTACACGGTGGAGATCCCCGCCGGCACGCGCTCGGCCACGGGCGCTGCCCTGGCCGAGCCGGTGCGCTGGAGCTTCCGGACGCCGGCGCCCACGGCCATCGGCGCGTGGCCGCAGGGCTTCCCTACCGCCCTCGCCCCGCTCCTGGTCGTCGCCTTCGACCAGCGCGTGGACGCCGCCGCCGTGCTGCGCGCCACCCGCCTCCGCGCCGGCGCCGCCGAGGTGCCACTGCGCGTGGCCACCGCCGCCGAGGTCGCGGCCGACACGCAGGCGGCGCGGCTCACCGCCGGCCTCCGCGCGAACGAGTGGGTGGCCTTCCGCCCTGCTTCCGCGCTCCCGGCGGGTACGCGGGCGCGCGTGACGGTGGGCCCCGGCACGCCCTCGGCCGAGGGGCCGCGGGCCACCGACGGCGAGCAGTACTGGGAGTTCACCACGCACGGGCCCTTTCGCCTGGAGCGCGCGCTCTGCGACACGGCGTGCCCGGCGCGGCAGCCGATCGCCATCCACCTGAGCAACCCCGTGGACGCGCGCACCTTCCGGCAGGGGATGGTGCGCGTGGAGCCCGTCGTCGCGGACCTCGAGGCGTGGATCTCCGACGACGCGCTGGTGATCGACGGCGACACGCGCGCCGGCACGCGCTACACCGTGCGCGTCGATTCCGCGCTGCGCGACGTCTACGGGCAGCCGCTGGCGAGCTCGCCCGCCACCGCCGGCGTGACCCTGCCGTACGCGGCGATCGGCGCGCCGCGCGCGGTGGCGGTGCTGGACCCGCTGGGCCCGCGCGCGACCACGGTGATGACGGTGGCGCATGGCCGGGTGCGGCTGCGGGTGATGCGGGTGCGGCCGGAGGACTGGTTCCGCTTCCTGGACACGCGGATGGCCAGCGCGCGGCCGGCGCGCCTTCCCGGCATGGCCGTGGTGGACCGCGAGGTGGCGATCGACGCGTGGGACGGCGACCCGCACCCGCTGGAGGTGGACGTATCGGCCGCGCTGGACGGCGGCGTGGGCCACGCGCTGGTGGCGGTGGAGGCGCTGGACGGCGCCACCGACTACGAACGCCGCCAGGCGGCGTACGTCTGGGTCCAGGGCACGCGCATCGGCCTGGGCGCCTTCGCTGACCAGCGGGCGCTGACCGCCTGGGGCACCAGCCTGCTGGACGGCTCGCCACTGGCGGGCACGCGCGCCGAGCTGGTGCTGCGCGACACGGCCGACGGGGAGCGGTCGAGCGTGATCGCCGCCGCCACCCTCGACGCGCGCGGCATCGCCACGCTGCCGCTGCCGGCCGACTCGGCGCCCGGCGCGGCGGAGGTCGCGGCGGTGCTCCGCGGGTGGTTCGCCCGCCACGACCAGCGCGTGCTGGTGGCGCGGCGGGGTGGCGACGTGGCGCTGCTGGCGCCGGAGATGATCAACCGGTGGGACTCGGACTGGCCGCGCGGGACGGATGCGCCGAAGCGGCTGTGGTACGGCTTCACCGACCGCACCCTCTACCGGCCGGGCGAGACGGTGCGCTTCAAGGGATGGGTGCGCGCCGTCGCCGTGCGCGACGGCGGCCCCGCGCTCCCGTCCGGCATCGACAGCGTCCGCTGGACGGCGTTCGACGAGAGGAGGAGCGTGGTCGGGCGCGGCGTGTCGGCGCTCACGGCGCTGGGCGGCTTCGACGGGCGCTTCGCCGTTCCCGCGGGCGCCAACCTGGGCGGCGGCCACATCATCCTGCGCCCCGTCCTCCACCGGCGGCCCGCGGCGGGCCCGGCGGATGCCGGCTCGGCGCACGCGGGCTCCAGCGTCGCCTACGCCGGCGAGGACGACGAGGACGACGGGGACGAGACCGACTACCTCGAGCACTATTCCGCGCGGATCGACTACCGCATCGACGAGTTCCGCCGCCCCGAGTACACGGTCACGGCCACCGCGGGGGGCGGCCCGCACTTCGTCGGCGGCACGGCGGAGATGACGGCGCGCGCCACCTACCTCGCGGGGGGCGCGCTCCCCGGCGCCCCGGTGACGTGGGAGGTGTCGGCCGGCCCCGGGTCCTTCGCCCCGCCGGGGTGGAGCGAGTGGACCTTCGGCGACGGCGAGGGGGAGTGGAGCACGGACACGCTCCAGGCCGCGACCGACGCGCAGGGGCGGACCGGCGTCCGCATCACGCTGGGCCGGGTGGCGGCGCCGACCACCTACGCCGTCCACGCCGAGGCCACCGTCACCGACGTGAACCGGCAGACGTGGACCGCCCGCGAGGGGCTGGTGGTGCACCCCGCCTCCCTGTACGTAGGGCTCCGGCCCGAGCGGCCCTAGCTGCAGCGCGGCGACTCCATCCGCGTGCGCATCGCCGCGGTGGACCTGGACGGCGGCCAGGTGCCGGGGCGCACCGTGGAGCTGCGCGCGGTGGGCCGCGCCTGGCGCTTCGAGGCCGGCCAGTGGCGCGAGCAGGTGGTCGATTCCACCGCCGCCTGCGTGGCCGTCACCGCCGCGCGCCCCGTGCGCTGCGCCTTCCGGGCCGCCGCGGCCGGCTGGTATACGGTCACCGCCACCACGCGCGACGGCCGCGGGCGTGCCACGCGCACCGCCGCACGGGTGTGGGTGATGGGCGGCGACGCCACCTACGACCCCGCCGACCGAGCCAACGTCGCGGGCGAGGTCGAGCTGCAGGCCGACAAGAGCTCGTACGAGGTGGGCGACACGGCGCACGTCCTGCTGCGCACCCGCTTCTTCCCCAGCCGCGGGGTGGTGACGCTTCGCCGCGACGGCGTGGCGAGCACCCGCTCGATCCGCGTGGACGCCAGCACGGCCAGCATCGACATCCCCATCACCGGGGCCGACGTTCCCAACGTGGGCGTGGTGGTGGACCTGGTCGGCGCGCGGGCCGGGGGCGACAGCGTGCGCGGCGTGAACCGCGCGACGGGAAGGGTGGATCTCGCCGTGTCGCTGGCCACGCGCACGCTCACCGTCCGTGCCGCCCCGCGCGACAGCGTCGCCGCGCCCGACGGGCCCGCCTCCGTGGCCGTGCGCGTGACCGACGCGGCCGGGCGGCCGGTGCGGGGCGCCGAGGTGGCGCTGGTGGTGGTGGACGAGGCGGTGCTGGCGCTGGCCGGGTACCGGCGCCCCGACCCGGTGCGCGGCTTCCATCCCCGCCGCGCGCCCGAGGTGCGCTGGCTGGACGGCCGCGCCCTGGTGCAGGTGACGGCCCCCGACTTTCCCCCCGCGGCGGGGACGCTGGTGGGGCGCGTGATCGACGGCTCGACGGGCGGCTTCGTCGCCGGCGCCGCGGTGACGCTCGCGGGCACCGGGCTCGCCGCCACCACCGACGCGGCGGGGCGCTTCCGCATCACCGGCGTGAGGCCGGGCCGGTATACGCTGCGGGTGCGGCAGAACGGGTTCGATCCGGCCGATCTCCCCGTGGCGGTGGGAGATGCGGCGTCCCCGCCGCTGCGCGTGGCGCTGATCCAGCCAGGGATGCGGATCCGCATCCGCGGCGCCTCGTCGCTGGGGGAAGGCGCGTTGCACCTGGAGTCGGTGGTGGTGAACGCGATGGGGGTGGAGTATGCGCTCCAGGGCAAGGTGGCCGGGGTGTCGGTCGAGACCGGCGAGCGCGGCGCGCCGATCTCCATCCGCGGCAACTTCGACCCGCTGGCGCTGTTCACGCCCTCCGTCCGCACGGGCGCGGACGGGCGCGCGGTGGTGCCGTTCACGCTCCCCTCCAACCTGACGCGCTACCGCGTGATCGCCGTGGCCGCGGCGGGCGCCACGCGCTACGGAGTGGGCGAAAGCGCCATCACGGCGCGCCGGCCGCTGATGGTGCGGCCTTCCGCGCCGCGCTTTCTCAACTGGGGAGACCGGTTCGAGCTTCCCGTCGTCGTGCAGAACCAGACGGGCGCGCCGGTGGAGGCCGACGTGGCCGCGCGCGGCGACGGCATCGACCTGGCCGACGCGGGCGTGCGCGTGACCGTCCCCGCGCACGACCGGGTGGAGGTGCGCCTCCGTGCCACCGCCGCCCGCGCGGGCGAGGCCACGCTGCAGGTGGCCGCCGCCTCGGCGGGCGGCCCGGGCGACGCGGCCGAGCTCACCCTCCCCGTCTACACCCCCGCGACCGCCGAGGCGTTCGCAACCCACGGCACCTTCACCGGCGACAGCGCCGTCGTCCTGCCGATGCGGGTGCCGGCGGACGCGATCCCCTCTTTCGGCGGGCTGGAGGTGAGCACCTCGACCACCGCGCTGCAGGAGCTGACCGACGCGCTCCTCTACCTGGTCCGCTACCCGTACGAGTGCAGCGAGCAGATCGCCTCGCGGCTGCTGGGCGTCACCGCGCTGCGCGACGTGCTCTCCGCCTTCCGCGCCGCCGACCTGCCGCCGCCCGGGGTGCTGCAGGCCTCCGTCCAGCGCGACGTCCGCTCGCTGGCCGGGCGCGTGCGCGCCAACGGCGAGGTGGGGCTGTGGGATGCGGACGACCAGGACTTTCCGTACGTGACGCTGCACACCGCCCACGCGCTGCAGCGTGCGCGGGAGAAGGGCTACGCGGTGCCGGAGGAGGCGATGCGAAATTCGCTCGGCTACCTGCGCCGCGTGCCCGCCAACGTCCCGGCCGGGTACCCGGCGGACGTGAGGCGGGCACTGCACGCCTACGCCCTGTACGTGCGCACGCGGATGGCCGACGGCACCGCCGCCGCCGACGTGCGCCGCTTCATGGCAGGCACCCCGCGCGATTCCGTGACGGTGGAGATGGCCGGCTGGCTCCTCTCCGCCATCGCGCGCGACGCGTCGCTGGCGGCGGAGCGGGCGGAGCTGCTGCGCATCGTCGACAACGCGGCGACCGAGACGCCGTCCACGGCGACCTTCGCCACGCGCTACACCGATGGCGAGCACCTGCTGCTGCACAGCAGCCGGCGGACCGACGGGGTGGTGCTCGAGGGCCTCCTCGCCGCGCGGCCCGACAACCCGCTCGTGCCCAAGGTGGTGCGCGGGCTGCTGGGGCACCGCGAGCGCGGGCGGTGGGAGAACACGCAGGAGAACGCGTGGATCCTGCTGGCGCTCGACCGCTACTTCCGCGCGTACGAGGGGCAGACGCCCGAGCTCGTCGCGCGGGTCTGGCTGGGCGAGCGCTTCGCCGGCGGGCACCGGTTCAGTGGCCGCGAGACGGACCGCTGGCAGCTTTCCGTTCCCATGCGCGTCCTCCAGGCCCGGGCGCCGGGCGCGGTGACCCTGGGCGCCGAGGGCCGCGGCCGCGTCTACTACCGTGCCGCGATGCGCTACGCCCCGCGCTCGCCCGACCTGCCGCCGCTCGACGCCGGCTTCAGCGTCAGCCGCCGCTACGACGCGGTGGACGACCCGGCCGACGTGCGGCAGGATTCCGCCGGCACGTGGCACGTGCGGGCGGGCGCGCGGGTGCGCGTGACGCTGACGATGACGGCCCCCAGCCGGCGGCTGCACGTGGCGCTGGCCGACCCGCTCCCCGCGGGGCTCGAGCCGGTGAACCCCGAGCTGGGCGGCGCCCGCTCCACGCCGCCCGAGCCCGCGACGGCCGACGAGCGCGCCGGTGCGTGGGGATGGTGGTGGCGCCGCTACTGGTACCAGCACCAGAACCTGCGTGACGAGCGCGGCGAGGCGTTCACCACGCTCCTCCCGGCGGGGACGTACACCTGGTCGTACGTGGCGCGCGCCACCACCCCCGGCACCTTCGTGGCGCCGCCGCCGCGCGCGGAAGAGATGTATTCGCCCGAGACCTTCGGCCGCGGCGCTTCGGACCGCGTGACGGTGGAGGCGCCGGAGCGCTGAAGGGGGGACGGGAGAGGATGGACGAACGAAGGGAGCGGAGGCTCGCCTCTCCGCTCCCTTCGTTCACCGGATCGAACGCCGGCGCTGCCTCGGTGCCCCCGTCGCGGCGAGCGCGCGCAAGTTCAACCAGGGAGGCCCGGCGTCCACGCGACGGATGTGTCGACGCCTTCTCCGTGAACCGCCATTGCCGGCGCCCTCGATGGACCGACCCCGCCGACGCTCTCGCACCCTAGCGCCTTTCTTACCCCACCGCCCCCGCCATGCGCCCCGCCGCCTGCTTGCGCTCGGCCGCGGCCATGATCGCATCGGCGAGCGGCGCGGGGTCGTGGCGCACGGGGTCCACCGCGGGGAGGCCGGTGAGGTCTTCCAGCCGGCGAGCCTCGTCGAGTGCCTGGGCGTCGGTCAGGTCCCAGGTGTTCAGCGCGATGCCGATCACCGGCGCGGGGCGCAGCGGCGCGATGGCGCCCTCGCAGATGCCGATCATCTCGGGCACGGTGGGGAGGCGCATCCAGTCGTAGTGGCGGCCGTAGCTCCACGGGCAGGCGCGCGACGGCTGGTGGCACAGCACCATGGCGTCGGGCATGGAGCCGTGCAGCAGCCCCAGCGTCACCCCCGAGTAGCCGGGGTGGACCAGGGAGCCCTGCCCTTCCACCAGCACCACGTCGTTCCCCTCGGCGGCGCGCAGCACCAGCCGCTCGGCCGCGCCGCCGATGAAGTCGGCCACCACGGCGTCCACCGCGATCCCCCATCCCTCGATCAGGATCCCCGTCTGCCCGGTGGCGGCGAAGCCCACGCGCGCGCCGCGCGAGGCCAGCGAATCGCGCACCTGCAGCGCCGCCGTCATCTTCCCGATGTTGCAGTCGGTGCCCACGGTGTGCACCACCAGCGCGTCCACCAGCCGCGCCTTCCCCGTGCTCACCGGCAGGTCTTCCGGCGGCTTGCGCAGGTCGTGGATGCGCACGCCGCGGCGGGCGGCGCGCCCGCTCAGCTCCGCGTCGTCCGACAGGTGGAAGTGCAGGCCGCTCACCAGGTGCAGCCCGGCGTCCACCGCCGCGTTCAGCATCGGCCGCCAGCTGTCGGGGAGCTGCCCGCCCTGCGGCGCGATGCCGATCAGCAGCGCTGTGGCGCCCAGGTTCAGCCCCTCCTCCACCGTGGCCAGCACGGGGATCGCCCCGCCGAAGCCCAGCACGTCGCCCACCGTGGGCCCGGGCAGGCGCGAGTCGACCACCGCCAGCACGCGCTCGGGAAGGTAGCGCACGGCGCTGTTGGCGGTCTTGCTGGTCTGCGGGCCGAACATCCCCTCGGCCAGCACCAGGTAGCGGTAAGTGGAAAGCGCGTCCTTCTCGTCGTGCATCGTCGGATCGGAAAGGGTGCTGGGGTAGGTACCGTTTCGTAGGGGCGAGCATGCGAGCCCGGCCGAACCCGACGCCGCGCCGACCCACGTCTCTCGCGCGGATTCAGGCGCCGCCGGGCGAGGCATGCCTCGCCCCTACCACGGCGGGGGCATCGCGTCGATCCACGGCTTCAGCGTGGCGCGGCGCGGGCTTCTTCCAATATGCCGGGGATGCTCACCAGGGTGGGGTCCACGCGCAGCACGCCTTCGGGGAGGCGGATCTCGGTGGGGGCGTCGCGCACGAAGCGGCGGAAGCCCTTCCCCTCCAGCAGCCGGTGCACGTAGATGCGGCGCACGATCACGATGGTGGTGGCGAGCACGGGCACGGCCACGAGGAGGCCGATCAGCCCCAGCAGCTCGCCCATCACCAGCACGCTGGTGATCGACAGCACCGGCGGCAGGTGGACCCGGCGCTCCATCACGATGGGGTGGATCACGTTGCCCTCGATCACGTGGATCACCATCCCCAGCAGCACCACCAGCAGCGCCTGCCCCAGCCCGCCGGTGCCCACCACCATCAGCGCCGGCAGCAGCGTCGAGAGCAACGAGCCGAAGAACGGCACCAGCACCGCCGCCCCGGTGAACACCCCGAAGGCCAGCGAGAACGGCACCTTCAGCAGCTCCAGGCCGATCCAGGTGAGGATGCCCAGAGTGACCATGGCGATCATCTGCCCGCCGATCCACGCGCGCAGGCTGCGCTTGAGGTCGGCCAGGATGTCGCGCACCAGCTCGCGGTGCACCGGCGGCGCCAGCGCGATGATCCCCTCGCGGTACATCTCCGGGCGCGACGCCAGGTAGATCCCCATCACCAGGATGGCGCTCAGGTCGATGAAGCCGTGCATGAAGTTGAGCACCGCCGGCACCACGCTCGACACGTTGGTGGCCAGGCCGGCCAGCTGCCGCTGCACCTCGTCGGGGTGGATCACCTGCTGCAGCACCGGGTAGCGCGCCACCAGGTCGCGCAGGCTGGCGGTCCACGCGGTCATCTGCTGCGGCAGCACGGCCACCAGGTCCTGCGTCTGCTGCAGCACCGGCGGCACCACCAGCATGCCGATGCCGCCCGCCAGCAGGATGGTGAGCACCATGGCGATGGCCAGCCCCAGCCCGCGCGGCATGTTGGTGCGCGCCTGCAGGAAGTCGGCGATGGCGCCCAGGTAGAGCGAGAAGAGCGCGGCCACGAACACCATCAGCAGCACGTCGGCCACGCTGTACACGAAGAGCAGCAGCAGGATCGCGAAGATGGTCGCGATCAAGACGCTGTAGGGCGACGGCGTGTCGGACGGATGGCGTGGCGGCATGAACCTTCACCGGGTGCGTGGGAGCCGGGATGAACCCTTCCCAACCTATCGCCCGCCCCGCCCCGGCGGAAGCCGCCGCCCACCCGGACGCAGGGCCGGCCGCGCGACCGGCGAGGGACCAGCGAGGGACCGGCATCGGCGCCGCGAGCCTGGCCCGCGGCCCGCCCCCGCGCCTGAGAGCGCGTACGCTCCGCGCCTCGCGGGAGAGGAAAACGAAAGGACGGACCGCCGCTGCCATCGAAGTCTCCCGCCGCCGCGACCTTCACCACCGTTCGCCTACATCACGTCGTCGATGCTGCGCGGCCAGTCGTCCTTGAGCAGGCGGCTGAGCGAGCGGTCGGCCAGCAGGCGGCCGCCGGTCTGGCAGCGGGCGCAGTAGTCCGTCTCGTTCTCGGCGTAGCGGATGCGCTGCACGGGCGCGTCGCACACGGGGCACGGCTGGCCGAAGCGGCCGTGCACCGCCATCTCGGGGTGGAACGCCGTGAACTTCAGCGGAAAGCCGTCCCCCGCCTCGCGGGCCAGGCGATCGGTCCACTCGGCCAGCGTGTCGCGCACGGCGTGGAAGAGGCGGGCGATCTCCTCGTCCCCCAGGTTGGTGGTGAGCTGCACGGGCGAGAGCCGCGCGCGGTGCAGGATCTCGTCGGAGTAGGCGTTGCCGATGCCGCTGAACAGGCGCGGATCGGTGAGCGAGCGCTTGAGCGTGTGGCGCTCGCGCAGCAGCGCCTCGCGGAACTCCGCCTCTGAAGCCTGCATCACGTCGATGCCGCCGGGGTCCATCGCCGCCAGCGCCTCCTCGCCGCGCACCAGGTGGATGGCCGCGCGGCGCTTGCTCCCCGCCTCGGTGAGCACGAGCGTCCCGCTGCTGAAGTCGAACGCCGCCAGCCCGATCTTCCCCGGCACCTTCGCGCCCGCCTCCAGCCAGCGGAAGCGCCCGGCCACCATCAGGTGCACCACGATGAAGTCGCCACCCTCCATCTCCATCACGATGCGCTTGCCCACGCGGCGCAGGCCGGCCACGCGCTTCCCCGCCAGCTCCGCCGGGCGCGGCTGCACGCTGCGCAGCACGAACGGGCTGGCCAGCCGGATGCCCAGCAGCGTCTCTCCCACGATCCGCCGCTGAAGCGCGTCGATGTAGACGGTGACCTCGGGAAGCTCGGGCATCGGTCGAGAGGTCTTCGGAGTTGGGGGACTGAATCGAACGAAGTGTACCGCGTGGGCGCGGCGAGCGGAATCCCGCCAGCACCGTCGATCCGTCTGTCGACTAGGATCAACAGATCGAGAGATATAAGGCGAACCGGGTCGATCCCACGAACGCGCATCCGTCCCCCACGATGTGCGGCGCGACGAGCAGCGTGGATGCGGCGACCCGGCGTGGCCGCGCGAACGGCGCGGAGTTCGCGTGTGCGCGGCGGGCATCGACGACGGGGCGGGCGGCGGCCGACGGCACGTCCGCACTTTCGTACTCTCGCACTTTCGCACTGAAGAACCATGCAGGTGCTGATCCTGGGGGCCACGGGCGGAACCGGGCGCGAGCTGGTGAAGCAGGCGCTGGGGCACGGGCACAGCGTGCGGGCGGTGGCGCGCAAGCCCGAGAAGGTGAAGGCGGTGCACCCGCGGCTGGAGGTGGTGCAGGGCGACATCGGCGACCCGAAGTCGCTGGCGGCCGCGCTCGAGGGGCAGGACGCGGTGCTGTCGGCCGTGGGGGTGAACGACCGCAAGCCCAACACCGTCCTCTCCGACGGCGTGCGCAACCTGCTCACCGCCATGAACGGGCAGAAGGTGAAGCGGCTGATCTTCGTGTCGTCGCTGGGGGTGGGCGACAGCAAGGGGCAGCTGGGGCCGATGTACAACCTGGTCCTCCTCCCCACCCTGCTCAAGAACATCTTCGCCGACAAGGAGACCGCCGAGCAGGTGATCCGCGAATCGGACGCCGAGTGGACGATCGTGCGGCCCGGCGCGCTCAACAACAAGCTGCTCACGGGGAAGTACCGCGCCGGCCCCGAGGCGGTGAAGAAGCGCTGGCTTCCCCGCATCGCCCGCGCCGACGTGGCCGATTTCATGCTCGACGCGCTGGAGCACGACCGCTTCGTCCGCGAGGCGCCGGGGATCTTCTATTGACACGGGGCGGGCGGCCGCACCGCGCCGCCCGCACCTCTTCGACCGCGCCGCGATCCCCAGTCGACACCGCGAGCGCCGCCCGTTGCGCGGCGCTCGCTTCGTTTCGATCTTGTAGACCACACCCCGCCCGAACTCCCAGGCACGCCCAACGCGCCGCCGGCCCATGTTCATGCCTTCGATCTTCTACCTTCCCTCGCTCCTGATCCTGGCGGTGCAGGTGTTCTTCGCCGTGCACTGCCTGCGCCGGGGCAAGCCGGCGTGGCTCTTCGTGATCCTGTTCTTTCCGCTGGTGGGGAGCCTGGTGTACCTGCTGGTGGAGTACCTCCCCGAGATGCGTGCCCGAGACAGCATCGGCACCACCGCGCAGAAGGTGAAGGAGCGCCTCAACCCGGCCGCCGAGATCGCGCGGCTGGAAGACCAGGTGGCGCTCAGCAACAGCCTCAACAACCGCCTGGCGCTGGCCCGCGCCTACGTGCGCGCGGAACGGACGGACGACGCCATCGCCATCTACCGGCAGTCGCTCACCGGCCTCTACGCCGACGACCCGCTGGTGCTGGCGGAGCTCTCCTACGCCTACCACACCGCCGGGCGCGGCCAGGAGGCGCGCGACACCTTCGAGCGGGCGCGCGCCCACGCAACCAAGCTTCGCGACGACCACCTGATGCTGAGCGCCGCCATCTACGAAGACGCCGGCGACCTGGACGGCGCCGTGCGCGAGTACCAGTCCATCCTCAGCCGCCCCGTGGTGGGCGAGGAGGCGCGCTGCCGCTACGCGCTGGTGCTCCGGCGGATGGGCCGCACCGCGGAGGCCAACGCGCTCTTCGACCAGATCGTGCGCCACGCCCGCCTCTCCCCCGGCCACTACCGCAAGGCCCAGAAGACCTGGATCGACATCGCCAAGAAGGAGCTCGCCGCGACCGAGACGGTGGCGGGGTGATGACGTCGGCCCACCTTCAACTTAGCATCGTGCTAACTTATATGAGGCGGGACTTCCAACGTATTCCCTGGACGAGATCCAGCGCCTCGTGAAGGCTGGTGCGTTCCAGATCACCGCGAGCGCACGCGCGGGCGCCGCCGCGCTGAAGCTGGATGAGTCCGACATCGTCCGCTGCGTGCTCGCCCTGACGGGGCCAGAGTTCCACAAGACGATGGAGTCGGAGGCGGCGCCGGGGCTGTGGCAAGACGTTTATCGCCCCGTCTTCGAGTCTCAGGCGCTCTGCGTGAAGGTACAGGTCGCGGTCAGGGGGAATGCCGTGGTGATCTCGTTCAAAGGTCGATGATGAAGTCGATGATGAAACAGCTGGCCAGCGAAGTCGAATGTGGGGTCTGCGGCGGAAGAGCCGAGCTGGTGCGCGAGGTTCGTCCGATCGCCATCGACGGCCGTTCGGCAGAGGTAGAGAACGAGTTCTACCGATGCACGCAGTGCGGAGAAGAGCTCTACCTTCCCGGGATGATGGACGCGGTGATGCGGCGGGCGACCACGCGAATCCGCGAGCAGGACGGGCTGCTCACGCCCGAGCAGGTGCGCGAGGTACGCCGCCGGTACGGTCTCACCCAGCCTGCGTTCGAACGGCTGCTCGGGGTCGGCGTGAACACCGTGGTGCGGTGGGAGCGAGGAACGGTTCCCCAGAACGCAGCCGCCGATTCGCTGTTGCGGCTGATCGGGCAATTTCCCGAGAACGCCCGCTTCCTTGCCGAGCTGCACGGCGTACCGCTCGGCGGCGAGCAGCAGGGCCGTCCGAGCGCACACCGCTAGCTTGGGGATGCTCCCAGGGCCTCCTTCCGCTACGGCCAGCCCCATCGTCCATCCGTACGGCGCTGACGTCACGCGCTCTTGCTGAGCGTCAGCCCACTCATCGAGCTCTCCAGACGCCCCTCCCCCGCTCCCGCACGCCCGCCGTCCGTTGACGCATGATGCGCCGCGCCCTATCATTGTGAATGATTTCACAAACTGGTGCGGGCACCGTCCGCGCCGGGCGTTGGCGTGCAGCAGTCCGCTTGCGGGTATGAAGAAGATCTCCGAGTCGGCGGTGCGCCGGCTTTCGCTGTACCTGCGGTTCCTGCAGGAGGCCGAGGCCGCGGGGAGCGACACCATCTCCAGCGGCGAGCTGGCGCACAGGGGCGGCACAACGTCGGCGCAGGTGCGCAAGGACCTGTCGCTGTTCGGCAGCTTCGGCAAGCGCGGGCTGGGCTACTCGGTGCCCGAGCTGCTGGGCGAGATCCGCCAGATCCTGGGGCTCACCCGTCCCTGGAACGTGGCGGTGATCGGCGCGGGCCGCTTGGGCTCGGCGCTCAGCAGCTTCCGCGACTTCGAGGCGCGCGGCTTCCAGATCCGCGCCGTGTTCGACAGCGACCCCGGCAAGATCGGCCAGAGCTGGGGCGGCCTCACCGTGCAGCCCGACGAGGAGCTCGACGCGACGCTCCGCGAGCGCCGGGTGGACATCGTGATCGTGGCGGTGCCCGCCGAGGCGGCGCAGGGCGTGGTCGACCGTGCCGTGGCCGCGGGGGTCAAGTCGCTGCTCAACTTCGCCCCGGCCCGCCTGCGCGTTCCCCGCGGCGTCACGCTGCGCAACGTGGACGTGACGCTGGAGCTGGAAGGCCTCTCCTTCGCGCTGGCCAGCGGCAAGGGCTGACTCGCCGTCACGGCGGGCCACACGAAACGGCTCGACACCACCCGTCGCAGGAGCGCCACGGCCCATTCGGGCGGTGGCGCTTTTCGCGTGGGCTCCATCTGCGCGGGTCGCGGCGGAAACGGTTGGCGCCGCCGGGGCCCAGGATATAAGCTGTCGGGATCTGCGCCACCCCGGCGCAGTCTCACCGCTCTCAGGACAGCCTCCTATGCGCAAGCTCAAGCTGGAGCTCACCGACCTCGAAGTTGCCTCGTTCCCCGTCGGCACCGACGCCCGCGCCGAGCGCGGCACCGTCGCGGGCCACAAGACGGACCCCGCGGCCACCGCCAACGGCGGGGTGACCTGCGACGGCGGCGAGACCTGCTATGCAAGCTGCGGCAACACTTGCCAGGGCACCTGCTCGGGCGGCGTGTGCGGGAGCTGGCCGCTCACCTTCTGCCCCCAGTGCTACTACGAATGACGCGGTTCCGGCGGCGGGCGTGTCGCGGGTCGCGAGCCCGCCGCGCCCGTTTCCATGCGTCCACCACCACGTCCACGAGACGTCGTGCCGGGCTCCGCGCGGCCGCTCCACCCGGTGACCGTTCGCCAGGCGTACGACTCTCTGGTCCCCCGCACGACCGTCAAACCTGGAAAGCCGAACCCATGCGCAAGCTGAAGCTCGAGCTCACCGACCTGGAAGTCACCTCGTTCGAAACGCGCGTGCCGGACGGCCGGCGAGGCACCGTGGCCGGCCACAAGCCGCCCGCGCCCACCTACTTCGGCAGCACCTGCAACGACTACACGTGCGGCCTGGGCGGCACCTGCGACTACGCCACCTGCGTGCAGGGGTGCTACGAGTCGGCCGGCGGGTGCTTCTCGTGGCCGTACACCGGCTGCGCCGACTGCGCGTACAACAGCGAGATCACCTGCGGCTGCTGATGCGCGCCGGTGACGACCTGCGCGCCGCCCTCCGGGATCCGCGATCCCCGGAGGGCGGCGTTTTTCACGGCTTCGCCGTTCTCGCCGTACATCTCCCGTAACACCGGATTGCCGCCCTCGGGCCGGGCGGCTAGCTTTCATGGCACTATGCCGACCCTAGCCGCTAAACCCCAGCAAGTTCGCGTCACCTCCGAGATCGGGCCGCTCCGGATGGTGCTCTGCCACACGCCGGGCGCCGAGCTGCTCGCGGTGACGCCGTCCAACCGCGAGCAGTTCCTCTACGACGACATCATCGACCTGGACCAGGCGCGGCGCGAGCACCAGCGCTTCCGGGCCATCCTGTCGCGCTTCTGCGACGTGCTGGACGTGCGCGACCTGCTCTCCGACATCGTGGACCAGCGCGAGGTGCGCGAGTTCCTGGTGCAGCGCGTGCTCGAGGTGGCGTCATCCGAGCCGCTGGCGGTGGGGCTCTACGAGATGCCGGGCGACGAGCTGATCCGCCGCTTCGTGGAGGGGGTGGAGGCGCCGATGGGCCCCATCTCCCGGCTCCTCCACAAGGTGAGCTACGAGCTGCCCCCGCTCCCCAACCTGTTCTTCACCCGCGACGCCGCCATGGTGGTGAACGACGCGGTGATCATCGGGGCCATGCGCTACGCCGTAAGGTGGACCGAGGAGCTGCTGATGAAGGCGCTCTTCCTGTACCACCCGGCGCTCAGCAACGGCGGCTTCATCTACGACGGCACCGAGGAGCGGCGCAGCGACTACACCATCGAGGGCGGCGACGTGCTGATCCTGCGCCCCGACCTGGCCATGGTGGGGCTCTCCGAACGCTCGTCGCCCGCGGCCATCGAGGGGCTGGTGGAGGGGTTGCGCGACAAGGCCGGCGTGGAGCACGTGCTGGTGGTCGTCCTCCCCGCCGAGAGCCCGGCGATCCACCTGGACATGATCATGACCATGGTGGACCGCGACCAGTGCGTGGTGTACCCGCCCTACTTCTTCGGCCCCGCGCGGCTGCCGGTGCTGTACTACAAGCCGGACGGGACGGGGGTGCGGGCCTACGACGACGTGTTCGCGGGGCTCAAGGAGGTGGGGCTGCCGCTGGAGCCGATCTGGTGCGGCGGCCAGCACCCCACCCGCCAGGAGCGCGAGCAGTGGTCCAGCGGGTGCAACTTCATCGCGGTGCGCCCGGGCGTGGTGCTGGGCTACACCCGCAACGAGGCGACCATGCGCGAGATGGAGCGCGAGGGCGGCTACCGGATCATCGACGCCATCGAGTTCCTGACGGGCGAGGTGGAGCTGGAGGACGGCGACCGGGCGGTGATCGCCTTCGAGGGCGCCGAGCTGGTGCGGGGCGGCGGCGGGGGCCGCTGCATGACGCTTCCCATCTGCCGCGACGACATCTGGTGACGCAGCTCGCCTTCGCGCTCGACAACGTGCGCTTCGAGCGCCCGGGCGGCCTGGCCGACCGCGCGCTCACCCTGCTGGACGCGGGCCCCGCGCCCACGCACGAGATCGCCGCGCGGGTGCTGGGCATCACCCACGGCGCCGGCGCCGCGGCGGCCGCGGTGTTCGCGCTCCTTGGCACCGACCCGCGCTTCCGCGTCTCGGCCGACGGGGTGTGGTCGCTGGCGCCCTCGGCCGGCTCGTTCTACTCGCCCTCGCCCATGCCGCCATCCACCTCGGGCCGGCGGGGGCGCAAGCGCCGTGCGTCACCCGACGCGGCGCCGGCGGAGGTGGTGGACGCGGAGCCGCTCCGCTCGCTGTGGGAGGAGGAGTGGGTGGTGGTCGACTTCGAGACCACCGGCGGCTCGCCCTACCGCGGCCACCGGGTGACCGAGGTGGGCGCCGTCTGCGTCTCCGGCGGCAAGATCACCGACACCTACAGCACGCTGATCAACCCCGACCGCCGCATCCCGGGGATGATCACCTCGCTCACCGGCATCACCGAGCAGATGGTGGCCGGCGCGCCGCGCTTCGGCGAGGTGGCGGCGCGTGTGTCCGACGCGATCGCCGGGCGGGTGTTCGTGGCGCACAACGCGGCGTTCGACTGGCGCTTCATGTGCCACGAGATGCACATGGCCACCGGGATGCAGCCGCGCGGCCGGCAGCTCTGCACCGTGCGCCTGGCCCGCAAGCTCCTCCCCGAGCTGCCGTCGCGCGGGCTCGACTCGCTGGCGCTGTACTTCGGGCTGCGCATCGAGAGCCGGCACCGCGCGCTGGACGACGCGGTGGCCACCGCCAAGCTGCTGATCCGCTTCATCGAGATGCTGGAGGAGCGCGGCGCGGCGAACTGGAACGAGCTGCAGGCGGTCCTCGGCAAACGCGCCTCGCGGAAGAAGCGCCGCGCCACGCCGCAGTCGATGGAGTCGGCATGACTGGGGCTTCGGAGAAGACGCTGGCGACGGAGGTGCTGTTGCGCACGCGCACGCTGGGGCGGCTGCGCATCCACGCGCTGGAGGCGGGGCTGCAGCGGCTGGACGGCGGCGCCATGTTCGGCGTGGTCCCCAAGCCCCTGTGGGAGCGCCGCATCCCCGCCGACGAGCGCAACCGCATCCCCCTGGCCCTGCGCTGCCTCCTCGTGGAGACGGCCGACCAGCTGGTGCTGATCGAGACGGGGCTGGGGAACAAGGAGAACGACAAGTTCCTCGACATCTACGGCGTCGAGAACGCGCCGTCCGACCCGCGCTACCCCGACCGGCTGCAGGAAGCCATCGCCGCCGCCGGCTTCAGCGCGGCCGACGTGGGAACGGTGATCGACACGCACCTGCACTTCGACCACGCGGGGGGCAACACCTTCGCCGACGCCGAGGGGCGGGTGCATCCGTCGTTCCCCAACGCCACGTATCACGTGCAGCGCGGCGAGTGGGAGTGGGCGCACCGCGCCAACGAGCGCACCACCGCCAGCTACCTGCCGCACAACTTCGACCCGTTGATGGAAGCGGGCCGGCTGGAGCTGGTGGAGGGTGACGTGGAGATCGTACCGGGCGTGTCGGTGTACCGAACGCCCGGGCACTGCCCGCACCACCAGTCGGTGCTGGTCACGTCCAGCGGCGAGACGGCGTGCTTCCTGGCCGACGTGGTGCCCACCATGGCGCACCTCCCGCTCCCGTGGATCATGGGCTACGACGTGGAGCCGCTGGTGACGCTGGAAAGCAAGCGCGCCCTCCTCCGCCGCGCCGTGGACGAGCGCTGGCTGCTGGTGAGCACGCACGAGCCGTTCACGCCGTGGGGATACGCGGTGGCGGATGGGAAGAACGTGCGGCTGGAGGACGCGGGGTAAGTTGTTCGAGGGTTGGGAGATGCTGGCGCATGCCGCGGTGTTCCTCCCCTGCGAAGCGCGGGGATGGAGGCCGCTCGACGGTCGGGGAACGGATGTAGCGTCTAGGACTCGGCACTCGCCCGTTGTTCGAAGAGTCGGCGACTGGATGGACGGACGGCAAGACGGTCGGACAGAAGGACGGCTGGACCGGAACGACGGACTTCAATCAAACCACATGGGAAGGCTGAGATGATCGATATCGCACGCGACCCCCGCACCACGCCCGTGCTCGTCAGCGCGGTGCGCACGCCCATCGGCCGCTTCCTGGGCGCGCTGTCGCCGCTGTCGGCGCCCGACCTGGGCGCCGCCGCCATCCGCGCCGCCGTGGAGCGCGCGGGCGTCAAGCCCGAGGACGTGGCCGAGGTGATCATGGGCAACGTGGTGCAGGGCGGCGTGGGGCAGGCCCCCGCGCGCCAGGCCAGCATCAAGAGCGGCCTTCCCGCCACCGTCAGCGCCCTCACCATCAACAAGGTGTGCGGCTCGGGGCTCAAGGCGGTGATGCTGGCCGCCCAGTCGATCCGCGCGGGCGACAACTCGGTGATCGTGGCGGGCGGGCAGGAGAGCATGTCCAACGCGCCGCACTACCTCTACGGCTACCGCAACGGCGTCAAGTTCGGCGACCAGACGATCGTGGACGGGCTGATCCGCGACGGCCTGTGGTGCTCGTTCTGCGAGGTGCACATGGGCGGGCACGCCGAGTACACCGCCAAGAAGGCCGGCGTCACCCGGCAGATGGCCGACGAGTTCTCCGTCGCCAGCCACCGCAAGGCCGTGGAGGCCATCAAGGCCGGCAAGTTCAAGGACGAGATCGTTCCCGTGGAAGTGCCCGGCCGCAAGGGGCCGACGGTCGTGGACACCGACGAGAACCCGCGCGAAGACACGTCGATGGACACGCTGGGCAAGCTGCGCCCGGCGTTCGCCAAGGACGCGCCCAAGGACGTGACCGACCCGGTGGTGACCGCCGGCAACGCGAGCTCCATGAACGACGGCGCGTCGGCCGTGGTGGTGGTGAGCGAGGAGTACGCGCGGGCGAACGGGCTCACCATCCTGGCCCGCATCACCGCCTACAGCACCGGCGCGGTGGAGCCCAACGAGCTCTTCTTCGCCCCCATCGAGGCGGTGAAGAAGCTGATGAAGAAGAGCGGCACCGGCATCAGCGACTACGACCTGATCGAGGCAAACGAGGCCTTCGCCGTGCAGGCGCTGGCCGACGGCGCCGGGCTGGGGTGGGACTGGGACCGCGTGAACGTGAACGGCGGCGCCGTGGCGCTGGGCCACCCGATCGGCGCCTCGGGCGCGCGGGTGCTCACCACCCTGCTGCACGCCATGCACGACCGCGACAAGGAGACCGGCCTGGCCACCCTGTGCCTGGGCGGCGGCGACGCCGTGGCGCTCAGCGTGGAGCGGGTCTGACCCCGGCGTGAGGAGCGCCGCCCGGCCAGCGAGCCGGGCGGCGCTTGCTTTTTGATCTCCCCCGAGCGGCGCAGCTGATCGAGCGATGGGACGGAAACGCGTCTGGCAGACCTCCCTCGCTCCCGGAGAGGTCCGCGAGGTTCTGCGGGAGAACGTGGACACCCGGGCCTGCATCCCCATGTTCCACGTGCGGGGGTCTCCCTCCTTCAAGCGTGGCCACCGGCCGCTGGCGGGCAGCTTCAGCGCCTTCCATTTCCGCGTGCAGGTGCAGCCCGACTTCGCCGACCCGTTGGCCACCTTCTGCAGCGCTACCGTAAGCCCCGGGGGCGCTGGAAGCAGGATCACGGCGAAGTTCGGATTCCACGGCCTGGCGCTCTTCGCATACGCCGTCGGCTTCGGCTGGATCGCGTTTGTGGCGGCGATGTCGGTGCCGCTGACGGAGCCGGCGCCGGCGCGCAGGCTGGCGCGCGCCGGGGTGGTGCTGGCGGCCGCGGCGGGGGTGCGACTGTTCGCCCGGTGGCGGCAGCGGCGCGACACGCCGGTGCTGGAGGATGTCCTCGTCCGCACGCTAGCGCTCGTCCCATACGAGGCGCGGCAGCCGGCTTCGTCCGCGCGGGTGGCGGCGTGAACTCCCCCGGGCTCCACCACGACGGCAGGGGCATGCCGCCGTTCGATCCGGCAGCACCCCCCGCCCGGCCCGCAGCGCCGCTTTACGGCGTGTTCTACGGGCCGGGGGGCGTGCGCTCCGGCTGGCGGATCGCGATGTGGATGGGCACGTTCCTCTGCTTCACCGCCCTCCTCTTCTTCATCGTGGGAGCGGCCGGGGTGCGGCCGGGGCTGGAGGCGAGCACCGCGGTGGAGCTGGCGGCGGCGCTGGCGGCGGGGTGGCTGATGCTGGCGTGGATCGACCGGCGCCCGCTGGGCGCCCTGGGCTTCGCCGCCGACCCCGCGGCGCCGCGCGAAGCGGGGCTCGGCTTCGCGCTGGGCAGCGCGGCGATCGCGCTGGCCGTAGGTGTGCTCACGGTGGCTGGAACCGTGCGATGGGTTGCCGACAGCGGCTCGGGGACCGAATATGTCGCCGCTCTCGCCCAGGCGCTGCTGCTGTTCACCGTGGCCGCCGCGGCCGAGGAAGTGCTGTTCCGCGGCTACCCCTTCCAGGCGCTGGTGCAGGGGATCGGCGCGTGGCCGGCGGTGCTGGCGTCGTCGGCGCTGTTCGCGCTGGCGCACTGGAACAACCCGGCGATCGACTGGGTGGCGCTGGCCAACATCTTCCTGGCCGGCGTGATGCTGGGGTGGGCGTACCTGCGCACCCGCTCGCTCTGGTTCTGCACCGGGGTGCACCTGGGGTGGAACTGGACCATGTCGGCGCTGCTCGACTTTCCCGTGAGCGGCCTGGTGCGCGACACGCCGCTCTACAGCGAGCTGTCGGTAGGGCCGCGATGGGTGACCGGCGGCGAATTCGGGCCCGAGGCGGGGGTGGCGGGGACGGCGGTGATCGTGGGCCTCCTCGCCCTCTTGCTATGGGCGCCCTGGCTCGGCGAGTCGCCGCGGATGCGGAGTTCGCGGCCGTTGGTGGACGACCGGATCGGAGGTGACGGATGACGCGGGAGCTTCGCTTCTGGGGGAGCGCCGCCGGTGCGGCGGCCTCGTTCGCGGCGCTGGTGCCGCTGCTCTTCCCGTTCCACGCGCTGGGGCTGGACCCGTCGACCGACCGCGCGCACATCTGGATGCTGTCGACCTTCTGCGCCGGATGGCTGGCGCTGATGCTGGGCTTGGGCGGCGTGCTGGGCAGTCGCTACCTGGGAGTCCGCGACGTTTACTTCGCGCGCGGCGTGGCCCCTGCGGTCGAGCAGCACCGCGGGTCGGGCCGCGCGGGCGGATCACGCGGATGGATGAACGCCGGCGTGTGGACGATCGCCTTCGGGAGCGCCCTGCTCGCGATCTATTTCGTCCTGCTCGCCACACAGCATTGAATCTCGAACTGCTTGGGGGATAGAGGGATGGCGGAGATCCGGAAGGTGGCGGTGGTCGGCGCGGGGACCATGGGCAACGGCATCGTGCACGTGTTCGCGCAGAACGGCTACGACGTGACCATGATCGACGTGAGCGCGCAGGCGCTCGAGGCCGCGCGGAAGACCATCACCGGCAACCTCGACCGGCAGATCAAGAAGGGCGCGCTCAGCGAGGCCGACCGCGACGCCGCGCTGGGGCGCATCTCCACCGCGAACGAGTTGGCCGAGGGGGTGAAGGACGCCGACCTCGTGGTGGAGGCCGCGACCGAGAACACCGACCTCAAGTTCCGCATCTTCGAACAGATCGACGCGGCGGCGCCGGCGCATGCCATCCTCGCCAGCAACACGTCTTCCATCTCCATCACCGAGATCGCCGCGCGCACCAGGCGCCCCGACCGGGTGATCGGGATGCACTTCATGAACCCGGTGCCCGTGATGAAGCTGGTGGAGATCATCCGCGGGCTGGCCACGTCGGACGAGACCACGCGCCTGGTCGTGGAGACGAGCGAGAAGCTGGGGAAGACGGTGGCCGAGGCGCAGGACTACCCCGGCTTCGTGGCCAACCGCATCCTCATGCCCATGATCAACGAGGCCGTGTTCTGCCTGATGGAGGGCGTGGCCACCCGCGAGGCCATCGACACGGTGATGAAGCTGGGGATGAACCACCCGATGGGCCCGCTGGCGCTGGCCGACCTGATCGGGCTGGACACCTGCCTGGCCATCCTCGAGGTGCTACACCGCGGGCTGGGCGACGACAAGTACCGCCCCTGCCCGCTGCTGCGGAAGTACGTCGCCTCGGGGAAGCTGGGGCGGAAGACGGGCGAAGGCTTCTACTCGTACGCCGCGGCGTGAGCGCCACGGCCAAGCTGCGCGAGGCGGCCGAGCTGTTCGCGAAGCTCTCGGCCGACGCGGGGCGCGAGCTGACCTACGACGAGGCCGGCGTGGCCTGGGCCGACCAGTACGTGGAGGCCGTGCGCCCGGTGGAGACCGACGATCAGCTGCGCGTGCACACCGCGCTGGTGGGCGGCTTCCTGGGCGAGGCGCTCCTGGCGCAGCACGGCGGCACCTGGGTGGACGACGACGGCGAGTGGGCGGTGGAGCTGGCCGACGGCACGCGGCTGCATCCCTTCCGCGCGACGATGGCGCACCTGCGCGAGGGGAGCGGCAGCTCGATTCTCACCGTCTTCCGCTCGGCGGGTGGGGCGGCGGAAGGGGACAGGGGACAGGGGACAGGGGACAGCCAGCACGACGTCTCGGGATCCCTCGACGCCGACGTGACGCCGGTGCACGAGGCGGCGCAGCGGTTCGCCGCGGTGATCGCGGCCAACGGCGGGCCGTTGGACTACGGCGACGAGATGGTGGCCTTCGTGGACGAGTTCGTGGAGGGCACGCGCCCCGTGTCGCCCGAGCTGCTGGAGCAGTACACCACGCTGATCGGCGCCGTGCTGGGCGAGTCGATCGTGGCGGCGTTCGGCGGGGCGTGGACGGCCACGGACCAAGGATGGGCCGTGCGCTTCGACGCGCACAACCAGGTGCTCCCCTTCGACCGCGCGCGCAAGCACCTGCGCGACGGGGCCGACGAGTCGGTGCTGGCGCTGTTCCGCTCCATCCCGCTGGTCTATGCCCATGCGCTCGGGAGAAGCGGGAACGATGCTGGCGACGCGGACGCATAGCACCCAGCCCTCAGCACGCAGCACCTGGCGTTCAGGACCCCGGTAGCGAAGAATCTTCGGCCTCGAGCCCGGATGGCCGCGCCACGACGGTGGGCGGAACGGGTTTTGTCCTATGGTTTGACGAAATGAACCCCGAACTGCAGCAGATCCGCGACCTGGCCCGCGAGTTCGCCGACAACGAGCTCCGCCCGCACGCGGAAGAGTGGGACCGCGAGAGCCACTTCCCCCGCGAGGTGATCGGCAGCCTGGGCGAGCTGGGCTTCCTGGGGATGCTGATCCCCGAGGAGTGGGACGGCCTGGGGCTCGACACCACCGCCTACCTGGTGGCGCTGGAGGAGATCGCGCGCGGCGACGCCAGCGTGGCGGTGGCCATGAGCGTGCACAACTCGCTCCCCACCCAGATGATCCTGGCCAACGGCAGCGACGAGCAGAAGGAGCGCTGGCTGAGGCCCATGGCGCGCGGCGAGCTGTTGGGCGCGTTCTCGCTCAGCGAGCCCGACAGCGGCTCCGACGCGGCCGCCATGCAGGCCCAGGCCCGCAAGACCGACGGCGGCTGGGTGCTGAACGGCGCCAAGGCGTGGGTCACCAACGGCGGCTTCGGCGACGTGGTGGTGACCATGGTGCGCACCGACCAGCCGGGCAACCGCCGCGGCTCGCGCGGCATCGGCGCCTTCATCGTGCCCACCGACACCCAGGGCTACATCGTCGGCAAGAAGGAAGACAAGATGGGCCAGCGCGCCTCCGAGACGGTGGGCGTGGCCTTCGAGGAGATGTTCATCCCCGACGAGCAGGTGCTGGGCGACCCCTCGCACGGCTTCATCTACGCCATGCAGGGGCTCAACGGCGGCCGCATGGGAATCGCCGCGCTGGCGATCGGCATCGCGCAGAGCGCGCTGGAGCACGCGATCCGGTACGCAGCCGAGCGGCGGCAGTTCGGCACGGCCATCAAGGACTTCCAGGGGATGCAGTTCAAGCTCGCCAACATGGCCACGCGCGTGGAGGCCGCCCGCGGGCTGCTGCACCGCGCCGCGGCCATCAAGGAGGCGGGGGGGAAGACCACGCAGATCGCCAGCATGGCCAAGCTGTTCGCCAGCGAGGCGGCCATGTACGTGACCACCGAGGCGGTGCAGGTGTTCGGCGGCTACGGCTACATCAAGGAGTACCCGGTGGAGCGGCTGTTCCGCGACGCCAAGGTCACCGAGATCTACGAAGGCACCAGCGAGATCCAGCGCACCGTGATCGCGCGCGAGCTGTACCGGTAAGGCGGCGCCGGCCACGAAGCCCGCTGTTGGACGGAAGCGCCATCGCCGGCCAGGACCGGCGCCGTAAACTTGAACATGGAAGATGGAACGGGTATGGAACTGTTCGACCTGATCTCCCAGCACGAGCACGAGCAGGTGGTGTTCTGCCACGAGCCGTCGTGCGGCTACAAGGGCATCATTGCCATCCACAACACCGTGCTGGGGCCGGCGCTGGGCGGCACGCGCTTCTGGAACTACGGAAGCGACCAGGAAGCCTTCATCGACGCGCTGCGGCTGTCGCGCGGGATGACCTACAAGGCCGCCGTGGCGGGGCTCAACCTGGGCGGCGGCAAGAGCGTGATCATCGGCGATCCGCGCACCACGCGCCGCGAGGAGATCTTCCGCGCGCACGGCCGCTTCGTGGAGAGCCTAAAGGGGCGCTACATCACCGCCGAGGACGTGAACACCTCGCCCGACGACATGGAATACTGCGCCATGGAGACGCAGCACGTCACGGGCCTCCCCGGCACCTCGGGCGACCCCAGCCCGGTGACCGCCTACGGCGTGTACCAGGGGATCAAGGCGGCCGCGAAGCACCGCTACGGCAGCGACGACCTGGCGGGGAAGACGGTGACCGTCCAGGGCGTGGGCCACGTGGGCTACTACCTGTGCCAGTACCTGTCGGGCGACGGCGCGCGCCTGGTGGTGACCGACATCGACACCGACAAGGTGCAGAAGGTGGTGCGCGACTTCGGCGCCACGGCCGTGGGCCCCGACGAGATCTACGGCGTGCGCGCCGAGGTCTACGCGCCGAGCGCGCTGGGCGCCACCATCAACGACCAGACGCTGCAGGTGCTGAACGTGGACATCGTGGCCGGCGCCGCGAACAACGTCCTGGCCGAGGAGCGCCACGGCGACGAGCTGCACAGCCGCGGCGTGCTCTACGCCCCCGACTACGTGATCAACGCCGGCGGCCTGATCAACGTGTGCGGCGAGCTGAACGGCTGGGCGCCCGAGCGCAGCATGCGCAAGGCGGGCGACATCTACAACACCCTGCTGCGCCTGTTCGAGTTGAGCGCCGGCGAGGGCATCCCCACCTACCAGGCCGCCGACCGCCTGGCCGAGGACCGCATCGCCAGCGTGGGCAAGATCCAGCGCACGTGGGTGTGAGGGAGTACGAAGTACGAAAGTGCTGGGTGCTGAGTGCTGAGTGCGGTGGGTGCTGGGTGCTGGGTGCTGGGCTGAGTGCTGAGTCGGAAGAGGAGCGCGGGTCGCCGGTGTGGCGGCCCGCGCTCCTTTTTTCCGTGGATCGGCCGAGGGCGCCGGTGTGGAGACGATGCGACTGAAGAAGTCGCGGCTACCACGGCACGCAGTCCGCCTTCGCGGACTTCAACGGCTGTCCCCCTCACGATTCGGCTGCCTAGCTTGCTCCGCCACCCTCGATCGGGATGTCCTTGCACGAAGAAGCGCCTCCCCCGATCACTCGGGAGAGGCGCTTCGGCCGTTGACTCAGCACTCAGCACTCAGCACTCAGCACTCAGCACTCAGCACTCAGCACTCAGATCAGTATTCCACGCGGCGCGACTTGTCCACGTTGTTGCCGATCACCGCGCCGGCCACGCCGCCCAGCACGCCGCCGACCACGGCCCCGCGCACCCGGTGGTGGCTCCCGCCGGCGACCGCGCCGATCACCGCGCCCGCGCCGGCGCCGATGGCGGCGTCACGCGTCTTGTGGCGCACCGTGGTCACCCGCGGCTGACGATAGGTGCCGCTGCTGCTGGCGTAGGTGCCGCTCGACGACGAGCTGCTGCCGCTGCTCGACCGAGCGCGGCTGCGGCGCGGGCTCGACGAGCGGTGCGTGGTGCTGGCCGTGCTCTTGTGCTCGGCCACCTTGGTCTCGGCCACCGGGGCCGCCGCGGGCAGCGCCACCGGCGTCTGGTTCAGCTCCATCGCGGTCGCCGCCACGGGCGCCTGCGCCGGCTGGGTCATCAGGCTGTCGAGCCAGGTGAGCTGGGCCTGCTGCTGGGGCTGTGCCGGCTGCGCATCGCGCTGGCAGGCCGCCGCGGCCACGAGAGTGGACATGATCATCGCAATCTTCACAACACGCATCGTCAGCTCCTTGGCTCGTCTATTCCGCGCGATGCCCGCCACGGCCTGCGTTTCCGCCGGTTCGCTGGAGGCTCGTCGCCTCCGCCGCGTGGTCCATCACGGTGGGTTCGGTCCCTATCATTTTGCAGGGACGGTGCCAGACCGCCTCCGTCTTCCATAAGTTCAATGAATATAACACCTTAGCCAAATTACGTCCACCCTCTGACACCCTCTTCGTAGCAGATTTGGGTGCAGAGGGAGATTTCTGCCTAAAACTGCCACACTCCGGGGACACCGGTCGTCCTCTCACCGGGCATGTCGTTGTTTCGCAGGGATTTGTGGCGGGAACACGTGGTCAGCCGGCCGACGGCTCGGGGATGGAGAGGACGGGCTCGGCCTGCCCGGAGCGGCGCTCGGAGGCCCGGATCCAGGCCACGAACACCCAGGCCGCCGCCGCCAGGTAGGCCAGCGACCCGGGCACCCACATCACCAGCCCGGCGATCTGCTGGTCGTCCCTCGCCGTCATCCCCCACGCGGGCGCGGTGGCCAGGTGCGACGCGTACCACGGCGCCGAGCTGAAGGTGAGCAGCGCGCCCAGCGCACCCCCCTCGATCGTCATCACGAACAGCGCCAGGATGGCGAGCCCCGGCAGCCGCCGCAGCGAACCGCGCGGGTGCAGCACGGCCCACCAGAACAGCGCCGCCGTGCCCACGAAGCTCAGGTGCTCCAGCGCGTGGATCGCGGGCCGGGCGACCGCCGCCTCGTACGCCGCCGGCACGTGCCAGGTCCACAGCGCCACCGAGTGCAGCGCGATAGCGGGCAGCGGCAGCATCAGCAGCGCGCCGGCGTGGCGCGCGCCTGCCAGCCCGTGCCACCACCGCGCCACGCCGCGCCGGGCGCGCGGCGGCAGCCCCCACGCCAGCCCGGCCTGCGGCGCGCCCAGCACCAGCAGGGGCGGCGCCACGGCGATCAGCAGCAGGTGCTGAACCATGTGCACCCAGAACAGCGACTCAGCCACCCGGTCCAGCGGCGACACCAGCGCGACGGCGAGCGCCAGCATCCCGGCCGCGAACGCCGCTGCATGCGCTCGCCGCACCCCCCTCCCCCGCCCCGCCCGCCGCCACACCCGCTCCACCCCGCGCGTGTACAGCCACGCGGTGGCGAAGAGCGGCACGATCACCGTGGGCTCCAGCCCCCAGCTCTGCCACAGGTCGTGCGGCGCGGGGGGCGCCCCCGCGTGCGCCAGCAGCCGCGCCGGCACCAGCACGCACGCCGCCAGCGCGAGCGCCAGTGCGCGCCGCGGGACGTCGGGGGATCGGGTGCGTGGGTACACGGTCGGAAGATGCGGATCGGTTGCACGCGCCTGGGGATTCCGGGCGGAGCGGACGCACGAAGCCGGCCAGATACGGCGCAAACGACGGGGCCGGCGGAACGGATCTCCCGTCCCGCCGGCCCCTGGGTCGCCACCCGCCCGAGCGTCAGCGGCGGAACAGGTTCCGCGCGCGGTCGCGGACGTTGTCCCACCCCTCGCGCAGGCGGTCGCCCAGGTCGTGGTCGTAGCCGCGGCTGGCGTAGTCGCTGCCGTAGCCGCGGCTCCAGTTCGAGGCGCCGTAGCCGCCGGCCGCTCCGCCGCGGTCCAACCCGCCCCCGGTGTTTCCGCCGCCCATGTTGCCGCCGCCCGAATAGCCGCCGCCCATGTAGCCGCCGCCCGAGTAGCTTCCACCCATGTTGCCACCACCCGAGTAGCCGCCGCCGGTGTATCCGCCACCCGTGTAGCCGCCGCTGGTCAGACCGCGGTCACGGCCCGCGGTGAAGCGCGGGTAGTCGTCCACGTCGTACCCGCGGTTGCCCACCCCGCCGAAGCCGCGGCTCGACCCGCCGTAGCCGCCCTGGCCCGTCTGACCACTCCATCCGCCGCCCATCTCGCCGCCGCCGCGGGCGCCGCTCCAGCCGGTCCACCCGGCCTCGCCGTAGCCGCCCTGGTCCAGGTTGCGGTCGGTGCCGCCGCCGTAGCCGTACGAGCCCTGCCCGCCGCCCGCGCGAAAGCCGTAGCTGCTGCCGCCCTGCTGCCCGTAGCCGCCGCCCATCGGGCGCCCGCCCGAGCTCCAGCCGCGCCCGGTGCCCGAGCCGAGGTCGTTGCCGCGGTTGATGTGCCAGTCGTTGTGCATCGCGTTGTACTCGCCGCTCCCCGCGGTGAACTCGTCGCGCGACCAGTCGCCACCCTCTCGAAAGTCGCGGGCGTAGTCGCTGCCGCCGCGGTAGCCGCGGTCGTAGTCCATGCCGTAGCGGGCCATGGCATCCCTCCCGTGCTGGGGGTTCGTGCGCCGGGGCGCGCAGTCGTGCCGCCCCGAATTCGGGGTCGCGGGGGGATGCAGGTTGCGGGCCGGGGGATGTGTCGTCGAAGACGTGCGGATGGGCCGGCTGAAGGGAGCTCGAAGTTCGGCCTTCGGACATCTACACGGGCGGCCTAGACCGCGGAAACGAGAACGGATTCCCCACAAATGCGTGAGGCTGCTCCATGCGGAACAGCCTCCCCCGATGCCGAATCCTTCCTTGTCGTACCTCTCCTCGCTTTTTGGGGAGAGGTCGAAAAAACGCGGACAGCCGTACCGTCCGCGTTTTTTGTTTTTTCGGGTGAGGGCTCCAGCCTGCCGCGCGCATCGAACCCACCCTTGCTTTCGGAGCCGACCACTCGTCCTCCGTCACCGATGCGCGGGCGCCTCCATCTTCCGGCCCAGGGCGGCGCGGGCGGCGTAGAAGCCGCACATGCCGTGCACCGCGCCGCCCGGCGGGGTGGACGCCGAGCACAGGTACAGCCCGTCCACCGGCGTGGAGTACGGGTTGCGGCGCAGCGCGGGGCGGAAGAACACCTGCCGCAGCGTCATCGCGCCGCCGCTGATGTCGCCGCCCACCAGGTTGGGGTTGTGCGCCTCGAGCGCCGCCGGGTCCATCAGGCTGCGCGCCAGCACCACGTCGCGGAAGCCGGGGGCGAAGCGCTCCACCTGGTCCTCGATCGCCCGGGTCATGTCCACCGTGCTGCCGAAGGGGACGTGGCAGTAGGCCCAGGCCACGTGCTTCCCCTCGGGCGCGCGCGACGGGTCGAACAGCGTGGGCTGCACCATCAGCACGAACGGCCGCTCGGGCACCCTTCCCTCCAGCGGCGCGCGCTCCGACGCCTCGATCTCGTCCAGCGTGCCGCCCAGGTGCACCGTGGCCGCCCGCCGGCACTCGGGGTTGCGCCAGGGGATGGGCTCGCTGAGCGCCCAGTCGATCTTGAACGCCCCGGCCCCGTAGCGGAACCGCTCCAGCGCCTTGCGGTAGCGCCCCGGCAGCCGGTGCCCGGCCACGCGCAGCACCTGCCTGGGCGTGAGGTCGAGGAGGATCGTCTCCACGCCCTGGAACTCGTCGATATTTTCCACCGGCGCGCCGGTGACGATCTCGCCGCCCAGCGAGCGCAGGTACGCCGCCAGCGCGTGCGAGATGCTGCGCGAGCCGCCGCGGGCGATCGGCCACCCCACCGCGTGACCGGCGGCGGCCAGCGTGAGCCCGAACGCGGCCGTGGGCGAGCGGGTGAGCGGCACCATCGAGTGCGCCGCGTTGCCCGCGAACACCGCGCGGGCCAGGTCCCCCTCGAAGCTGCGCCGGGCCACCTGGTAGGCCGAGCGCAGCCCGTACAGGCCGAAGCGCGCCAGCAAGAACGGGTGGTCGGGAAACTCCAGCGGCCCCAGCACGTCTTCCGCCAGCACCAGCCAGCGGTCGACCCACGGCCCCAGCAGCCGCTTCCACGCGCGCGCGTCGGCGCCCAGCGTGGCGCCGGTGGCGTCCATCGAGCGCTCCAGCAGCCCCACCGAGCCGTCGTCCAGCGGGTGCGCCAGGCAGGCGGGCGAGTGGATCCACTCCAGCCCGTGCTGGGCCAGCGGCAGCGAGCGGAAGAAGGGCGATGACACCGCCAGCGGATGCACGGTGGAGCAGACGTCGTGCAGGAAGCCGGGGAGCGTCAGCGCCTCGGTGCGCGTGCCCCCGCCGATCACCTCGGCCGCCTCGCGCACCACCACGCTGCGCCCGGCCCGCGCCAGCGCGATCGCGGCCGCCAGCCCGTTGGGCCCCGAGCCCACCACCACCGCGTCAGGAATCGCCATCGATCTCCGTTCGTCCGGCCCGCAACGCCGCCTCCGTGGATCCACTCGAACCCGCACGCGCGGGCACGGCACGTCTCGTTCCGTCGCCCGGCCGAGGGAGACCGGAACGCGAGGTCACGCGGGGGCCCGGCAGATTCATCCGTGGCTTCGCGGCAACGACGACGATGCTTGCTCCCGCGGGGGGCGCGGCAACGATGGTCCCTGCATCCGCCTGGATGACGCCGTGGCCGTTGCCATTTTCCCTGTTCGGGACGAAGTGGAGCTTCCAGCGCGTGCAGGAGCTGGAGCGAGCTGCGGCGAGCGTGGAACGGAGGACGTGCCCCCAACGACCGCGGCCGGGTGGCGCGCGGCGGGGCGGGGCCGTAGAATATCACACCGGGTCGGTAACCTGGCCTCCGACACGGGTGGCGAGCTCTCGCGGGCGCGCCGCCCGTTTGCGTACCCGGAGGCGGCGGCGCGGAAAGAAGGACGAGAGTGCGGAGTACGAGAGTGCGAAAACAGCGGTGGGCGGTGCGCTCGCGTAAGAGTGGCCCCGGCCCATGCACCACGCGGAAAGCGACCCCAATGGAAGTAACGCGAGACCTGCTGCACCGGCTGCCCAAGGCCGAGTTGCACGTGCACCTGGACGGCTCGCTGCGGCCCGAGACCATGCTGGAGCTGGCCGCCGAGTACGGCAAGAAGATGCCCGCGCACGACCCCGACAAGCTGCGCGACTACATGCACGTGCAGGACGCGCGCAACCTGGTGGAATACCTGGAGCGCTTCTCCATCACCCTCAGCGTGATGCAGACCGCCGACTCGCTCGAGCGCATCGCCTACGAGCTGGCCGAAGACCTGGCCGCCGAGAACGTGCGCTACGCCGAGATCCGCTTCTCGCCCATCCTCAACACGCAGGAGGGGCTGCCGCTCACCGAGACGGTGGACGCGCCGCTGCGCGGCCTCAAGCGCGCGCAGGAAGACTTCGGGATCGAGACGGCCATCATCATCTGCGGCATCCGGAACATGGAGCCGGAGACCAGCCGCGACCTGGCCGACCTGACGGTGGCGTACAAGGACCGCGGCGTGGTGGCGTTCGACCTGGCGGGGGCCGAGTACAACTACCCGGCCAAGAAGCACAAGGATGCCTTCTACACCGTGATCAACAAGAACATGGCGGCCACCATCCACGCCGGCGAGGCGTACGGGGCCGAGAGCATCCACCAGGCGCTGCACTACTGCCGCGCCAACCGCATCGGCCACGGCACGCGGCTGTTCGAAGATCCCGACCTGATGCGCTTCGTCAACGACTTCCGCATCCCCATCGAGATCTGCCTGACCAGCAACGTGCAGACGCGCGCGGTGGACAGCTTCGAGAGCCACCCGCTGCGGCAGTACTACGACTACGGCCTGGTGCTTTCGCTCAACACCGACAACCGGCTGATGAGCGCCACCACCGTCACCGAGGAGTACTGGCGCGCCCACCAGTACCTGGGCTTCACCTGGGACGAGCTGGTGGACATCTCCGTGATGGGCTTCAAGAGCAGCTTCATGCACCGCCCGCACAAGTTCGAGATGATCGCCCGCGTGCAGGCCGAGATCGACGCCCTGGCCGGCGAGGGCGCGGCGAGCTGACGAACGCCGCGACGCCGGCCCGCAGATGAGCGAAGGGCCGTCCTCCCGCGCACGGGGGACGGCCCTTTCGTCGGTCCGCGGGCGGCAGCCGCGCGCGCCATCCGGGTCAGCAGGACAGGTCGTTGGCGTCCACGAACACCGTGGACCCGAGGCCGCTCGCGAACACGGCGCGAACTTCGTAGCGGGCTTCTCTGCCGGCCTCGGTAGCGCCGCCGTAGTACCAGCAGCAGCTCGAGGTGCCGGTCCAGGAGGCGCCAGTATCGTACGAGGTAGCGTACACGTCCACCCAAGGGCCGACGCTCGGGCTTTCGTATGTTCACTCCTCTACATCGTTCCACTCGCGGTACGCGCCGCATCTGGTAATACAGGGCACCGGTGAGTGGCCCAACACCGTTCCTGACGAGACGCGTATTTTCGTACTTTCGTACTCCCTCACCCCGCGCCGCTGGCGCCCGGGCCGGGCACGCTCTGCCGCACCTCCTCGGGCGGGGCGAGCGTGGACAGGAACTGCGAGAGCTCGTGGTGCAGGCGGCTGGTGGAGCCGCGCACCAGGTTGCGCTCACCCTGCTTCCCCACCCCGATGGTCAGGTCGCCCGCCTCGGTGGTGATCTTGATCCAGGTGTCGCCCGCCTCCTGGGTGAAGCCCGCGTAGGGGGTGAAGCGCAGCGTGAAGAACTCGCGCGCGCGCTCGATCACCTCCCCGGCGGGGATCTCCGTCAGCACTTCCTGCAGCAGCATCTCGTTCTCCGGCTACCGGTCCGCGTCAGCCCTCGTGCCATGGCAAAGGGGCAGACGGTGTGCCACGCCTGCTGATCGATCGGCGGGAGAGACGGGGATGAATGCGGGAGGGCCGACCTCCGGCCGGTCGCGGCGTAACGCCGAAGCGCTCGCCAGAGAGTTGACCGTTGCGGGCCCGAAGCCCCGTCCCCGAAGGCCGGCCCCTGTCGAGCCGGAAGATTTCACATGGGAAGACGCGAGGTTCCCGCGCTCTCCGCTCGTCTACATCACGCCAGCCGCGGCTGGTCGCGCGGGCCGGCGACCAGCACGGGGCCGCGGTCGGGCGTGCGCGGGCGTCCGGGAGGCGGCGCGTCGTAGCCGCGCATCACCTCGTACGAGGATTCGTACGGGCCGGGGCGCGAGGGGCGGTGCGGGTCGCGGTCGTCGTCGCGGGGCATCGGGGCGTCTCCCAGGAGGTGCCGAAACGGGGAGATGCAGGTGACGCAAAAACGGCGCCCGCCCCTGGGCAGGGGGCGGGCGCCGCTGACCTGCTGCGCCGGGCTGGCACGCCGGCTCAGTATCCCGCGAGCGGCCGCTCCTCCACCAGCGCGCGGAGCTCCTTGGACGGCTTGAACACCGGCACGGCGCGAGGCGGCACCTCTACCGGGTCGCCGGTGCGCGGGTTGCGCGCCAGGCGGCTCTTGCGCTCGCGCACCTTGAAGGTGCCGAAGCCCCGGATCTCGATGTTCTGGTGCTCGCCCATCGCGTCCTTGATGGCGTTCAGGAACGAATCGACCACCACCGCGCAGTCACGCTTGGTCACGCCCGGGCCGATGGTATCGGCAACGCGTTGGACAAGATCCGCCTTGGTCATGAAGCTCCTCCTGGGGGGTTCTGGAAGCCTGGGGGGATGGCCCCGGGTCGGTGCGCGGTTACGCGCGGTCTGCTGTCGGGCCCGAGCCCGCGCGAGGGCGCGACGGCGTGGCCCGGAAGGATTGCACCAGCCACTTGGCGCCAACCGTGGAAGAGCGTGTCACGTCGGATCCGGGCTGCGTGAGACCAGTGCGGGCCAGGTGAGCCGGCGGGCGCGTTCAGGGGGCGGGAGCGTGTAACGAAGTGGCAGACGGTGAGTTATACGGCCGAAGGATAAGCGGAGCCGTCTGTTCCGTCAAGCGTGGCGTCTGCCCTGCGCGCACCCCGTCGCGACATCTCATCCACAAACCGGTCAAAGAGATAGCGAGAGTCGTGGGGCCCCGGCGCGCTCTCGGGGTGGTACTGCACCGAGAAGACGGCGTGACGGGTGTGCTCGAGCCCCTCCACGGTGCCGTCGTTCAGGTTCACGTGGGTGACCTGGAGGTCGGGCGCGCCGGGGATCCCCTCTTCGCTGCCGCGCACGGCGAAGCCGTGGTTCTGCGCGGTGATCTCCACCAGCCCGTCGCTCAGCCGGCGCACGGGGTGGTTCCCGCCGCGGTGACCGTAGAGCAGCTTGTAGGTCTCGGCGCCGAACGCCCGGCCGATCAGCTGGTGGCCCAGGCAGATGCCGAACACCGGCGTGTCGCGCCCGGCCAGCTCGCGGATGGTCTCCAGCGCGTGCGGCACCGCCTCGGGGTCGCCGGGGCCGTTGGAGATGAACAGCCCGTCGGGACGCCGCGCCAGGATCTCGCTCACCGGCGTGCTCGACGGGATCACCGTCACCTCGCAGCCGCGCGCGGCCAGGAGCTGCAGCGAGTGGCTCTTCACCCCGAAGTCGTAGGCCATCACGCGGTAGCGCGTGTCGCCCGTGGCGGGAACCACGTAGCGCTCGTGCGTGGACACCTCGTCGGCCAGGTCGAGCCCGCACATCTCGGGCTGCGTGCGGATCTGCGCCAGCAGCTCGTCGGCGTCCACCGAAGCGGGGGCGATGGCGCCGCGCATGGCGCCGGCCGAGCGGATGTGGCGGGTGAGCGCGCGGGTGTCCACACCGCTGATCCCCACCACGCCGCTGCGGGCCAGGTAGTCGCCCAGCGACTCCTGCGCGCGCCAGTTGCTGAACCGCGGCGGCGCCTCGTGGATCACGAAGCCCGCGGCCTGCGGCCCCGAAGACTCCTGGTCTTCGGGGTTCGCGCCGTAGTTGCCGATCAGCGGATAGGTCATGGTGACCAGCTGGCCGGTGTACGACGGGTCGGTGAGCACCTCCTGGTACCCGGTCATGGAGGTGTTGAACACCACCTCGCCGAACGCGGTGCCGGCGGCGCCGTACTGCTCGCCGCGAAAGCTCCGCCCGTCTTCCAGCATCAGAACCGCCGCCTCGGCCACCGCGGTCTCCTCGCGCAACCCTGTACAAGTCGTTGGACGCCGCAGGTTTGCGGGTCGCGTGAAAATACGGCGGCGGCGATGGCTGTCAACGGGTGGCAGGCGGGCGGGGTTCGACGAAGTGTGTCGGGCGGCGGCCGGGGGCTCTCGCGGCTGTCGGGCGGCGGTCGAGCGGCTGTCGGCCAGCCTGTCAGAGGGTGACGGATGGCGGGCGGCGGTGGCGGGGTGCGGCGCGAGGGTTAGATTGGCGCGCGCCGGTCGGGTGCGCAGGAGAGCGTGACCGGCCCGCGGATCCGGTCGAGCGCCGCCGGCATCGGTAGGGGCGAGGCATGCCTCGCCCGGCGGAGTCGGCACATGCGCGGGCGGTGAGGATCCGTGCGGCGTCGGGATCGCCCGGACTCGCATGCTCGCCCCTACGAAACGAGATGGGTCAATGGATGGCGCGGCGTGATCCCGGGCGACGCCACACCGCCAGCCGCATCGGGCGGTGAGGACCCGGTGTGGGAATTTGCGAGTGAACTCGCCGCTACAAGGGCACGCAGTCCGCCTTCGCGCCGCCTTCGCGGACTTCAACCGCGCCGTCATCCCCACGTTCCGAGGCTCACGCATTCGTGCACCCGTTCGCCCGCACCCCGTTTCGCCGTTGTCTTCGTACTTTCGTACTTCGCACTTTCGTACTTCACTTTCGCACTCCGTAAATGCCTGACCTTCCGCTCGTGTTCGTCTACGCCGACGAGAGTTGCCTGGGGAACCAGTTCAAGAACAGGGCACGCCCCGGCGGCGCGGCCGGGCTGGTGGAGTTCTGGCACCCCGACAAGGGGTGGATCCGCCGCGACTTCTGGGTGTCGGAGCCCGACACCACCAACAACCGCATGGCCATCCGCAGCGCGCTGGTGCCGCTGGCGGCGCTCAAGGGCCCGTCGCGCGTGGTGTTCACCACCGACAGCCGCTACCTGGTGGACGCGATGAGCGAGTGGGTGCACGGCTGGGCCGCGCGCGGCTGGCAGCGCAAGACGGGGCCGGTGGAGAACCTGGAGCTGTGGAAGGCGCTGCTCCCCGTGGCCAGCCGCCACCAGCTCCAGTGGCGCTGGGTGAAGGGCCACGCCGGCCACCCGCAGAACGAGTACGCCAACTTCCGCGCCATCATGGCCGCCACCAAACAGCTCGACAGCGGCGGCCTGATCCCCTCCACCTTCGACGAGTGGATCGCGCAGGAACAGGAGAAGGAGCGTTACCTCGACTTCTTCCCCATGCCCCCCGAGCGCTTCGTGTTCAAGGCGGCGAGGGCGCTGCCGCGGGGGTGATGGGCGGGAGCGACCCGCTCTAGGAGGGCTGGACGAACAGAGCTGCGATGGCGATGGTCTAGCGGGGAAAGGCTGAACGGGCGGATGAATCCGCAGCAACAACGGCCCAAAGTCCGCTTCGCGGACTCCCACGCGGGCATCCCTGCAGGATACGCAGCGTGGTGTAGCCGCCGGGATCCGCAGTTGTCCGCCGGTTGAAACCGGCGGCTGGAACATCGGGAAGCCCGCCTTCGCGGACTGCGGGCCGACGTCCACGCGGAACACCAGGCCCGGCGCAAGGAAATTGGTCACGGCGCGAGCCCGTGCAGGCCGCGCAGACCGTCCCTCCCCCAGGCCGTTTTGGGGGAGGGACAGGCGCCGTCAGGCGCCAGGGAGAGGGCCCCCCGCGGCTGCGTCCCCCCCCCGCTACCGAACCCAACGTTCTCGACGCTGATCGCCCCCATGCCGACGGGGCGCCCCGGATGATGATTCCGGAGCGCCCCGTCGCGTTTTCCACCACCCTCCGGACCTGACACCGTCCGGAATCGCGACGATCCGCGTATCTACCGCATTCCTAAGCACTTACGAACCCGCTCGCCACCCCGGCGGGCGGGTTCGCTACATCCGTGAGAATCCACCAAATATCCTAAGTTGCCATATTGCAAGCACTTACGGATTCGTACGATCTGGCGTGCATCTGGCTAAGGGAGCAGTGTCCGCAGGGCCCGACGCGGACGCTCCCACAGCCGTTCGACGTTCATCCATCACCCCATCTCACCCGAGGCACACGGCCATGCTGAGCGGACGGATCATGATCGTGAGCGATCGCAAGGAGGTGATCGCCGAGCTGCAGCCGATCATCCGCGCGGGGCAGCACCTGGCGCTCAGCGTGGCAGACGGCGCCGAGGCGCTGCGCACGCTGGAGGAGGGGCTGGTGCCCGACGTGGTGATCAGCGACCTGGGCTCGCGCCGCTCGCTCGAGGACATCGACTACGTGCTGCGCTTCCGCGAGCTGAACCGCGTGGGCCGCCACCTGGCCGTGGTGGAGGACGGCGCCCCCTTCGCCGCCGCCGGCGACACCATCCCCGCCCGCGGCCGCCTCCCCGAGCTCACCGCCCTCCCCCGCCCCTTCCAGCGCGCCGAGACCACGCGCAAGATCGACGAGGCGATCCTGCGCGTGGACCACGACCTGCGCGCCCTGCGGGGGGAGATGTGGCGCGAGCTGCACCGGATGCAGCAGTCGATGCGGCAGATGCAGCGCGAGACGGTGAACGCGCTGGCCGCCACCGTGGCCGCGCGCGACCCCTACATGCACGGGCACGCCACCCGCGTGGCCGAGCTGTGCGCGCGGGTGGCCGAGGCCATGGAGCTCCCCGCCGACCAATGCGAGCTGCTGGACACCGCCGCGGTGCTGCACGAGATCGGCAAGGCCAGCGTGCCGCTGGAGCTGCTGCACAAGACCTCGCCGCTCTCCCCCAGCGAGCTGGAGCAGATCCGCGGGCACGCCGCGATCGGCGCGGGGATCGTGGGCGGGGTGCCGGCGCTCAAGCGCGCGGCCCCGGTGATCCTTCACCAGGGCACCGACCACGCCGACCTGGCCGACCACCTGGAGCCCGGCACCCCCGAGTACCGCCTCGCCGGCATCCTGCGCGTGGCCGACGCCTACGACGCCATGCTGAGCCCGCGCAGCTACCGCGGGCCGGTCACGCGCGACTACCTGGAGCAGACGCTGGTGAGCGGCGCGGGCACGCGCTTCTGCCCGGCGGCGGTGGACGCGGTGATCGGGCTCACCCGTCCCGACCTACGTCCTGTAGACCGTACTCCTTGATCTTGGCATGCAGCGTCGCGCGCGAGATCCCCAGCTTCTCGGCCGCCAGCGTGCGGTTGCCGCCGGTCAGGTGAAGGGTGCGCTCGATGTGGCGCCTCTCCACCTCGTCCAGCGTGAGCACCTCCCAGTCCTGCCGCTGCGCCCGCGGGGCGCCCGGCGCGCGCAGGTTCTCGGGAAGGTGCTCGGGGCCGATGCGGTCGGCGCCGCGCGCCAGCACCAGCGCCCGCTCCAGCGCGTTGCGCAGCTCGCGCACGTTGCCCGGCCAGGCGTAGCCCACCAGCAGGTCGAGCGCCTTGGTCCCCATCTCCGACGGGCTCTGCGGGTGGCGCCGGTGCAGGTCGCGAAGGCTCGCGTGGATCAGCTCCAGCACGTCGTCGCGCGATCTCTCGCGCAGCGGCGGGATGGTGAGCGGGAAGACCGAGAGGCGGTAGTACAGGTCCTCGCGGAAGCGCCCCGCCTTCACGTCGCCCTGCAGGTCGCGGTTGGTGGCGGCCACCAGGCGCACGTCCACCTCGATCTCGCGGGTGCCGCCCAGCCGGCGGAAGGTGCGCGTCTCCAGCACCTTGAGCAGCTTGGGCTGCAGCTCGGGCGCCAGGTCGCCGATCTCGTCCAGGAAGAGCGTGCCGTGGCCGGCCACCTCGAACATCCCGCGCTTCATCTCCTTGGCGTCGGTGAACGCCCCCTTCTCGTGGCCGAACAGCTCGCTGTCGAGGAAGGTGGCGCTGAGCCCGGCGCAGTTGATCTCCACGAAGGGGCCGCGGGCGCGCGGGCTGCGGGCGTGGAGCATCTGCGCCACGAAGCTCTTCCCCGTGCCGCTGTCGCCCAGGAGGAGGACGGAGGTGTGGGCCGACTGCGCCACCAGCTCCACCTGCCGCGCCAGCTCGTGCATGCGCGGGCTGGTGCCCAGCACCGCGGTGCGGCTGCGCTCCTCCATCCGCTCGGCCAGCGTCTCGTTGGCGCGGCGCAGCTCCACCTTCTCCACCGCGCGGTCGGCGGCCTGCTGCAGGTGCGCGAAGTCGACCGGCTTGGTGAGGAAGCTCTCGGCCCCCAGCTGCATGGCCTCCACGGCCGTGTCCACCTCGGCGTGGCCGGTGAGCATCATCACCGTGGCCCCGCGCGAGATCAGGATCTCCAGCGTCTGCAGCCCCGAGAGGCCGGGGAGGTTCACGTCGAGCACCACCAGGTCGGGGCGCTGGGCATCGAAGGTGCGCACCCCGTCCTCGCCCGAGAGGGCTTGGTACACCTCCCACTCCTGGCGTTCGAAGAAGCGCGCCAGGACGCGGACCACGGAGGGCTCGTCGTCGATCAGCAGGACGGAACGGGGCATCGGGCCTCGGTGTTGCGGAGCCGGACATGCCGGCAGACGGAAGCCGGAACGGTCCGGCTACTTAGTGACGATTCGATCCGCGCGCAAGCATGCGCGGCCCTGCCCGACCACGGACGCACCCACCCCACGGGCTGAGAGCCGAGATGGACGACACCCTGCTGCACGGCGCGCGCATCCTGGCCGCCGACGACGAAGAAGCGAACCTGCGCCTGCTGCGCCGGGTGCTGGAGCGCGCCGGCTACACCGACGTGACCACCACCACCGACCCGGCCGAGGTGCTGCCGCTCTTCCGCGCCACCCACCCCGACCTGGTGGTGCTCGACCTGCACATGCCCGGCCTGGGCGGGATGGCGGTGCTGGAGCAGCTGCGCCCGGCGCTCGACGCCGAGGGGTGGCTCCCCGTGCTGATGGTGAGCGGCGACCTGACCAGCGAGGCGCGGCAGCGCGCGCTGGCCAACGGCGCGAAGGACTTCCTGGCCAAGCCCTACGACGCCGGCGAGGCGGTGCTGCGCATCCGCAACCTGCTGGAGATGCGCTTCCTGCACCGCCACGTGCGCGACGAGAACCGCCGGCTCGAGCGCAAGGTGGCCGAGCGCACGCGCGAGCTGGAGCTGGCGCAGGCCGAGATGCTAGAGCGCCTGGCCCAGGCCGCCGAGCTGCGCGACGACGAGACGGGCGAGCACGTGCGCCGCGTGGGCGACCTGGCCGCCGGCATCGCGCGGACGATGGGGCTGGACGCTGGGTTCGCCGCCATGCTGCGGCGCGCGGCCGCCCTGCACGACGTGGGCAAGATCGGCATCCCCGACGCCATCCTCCGCAAGCCCGGCCCGCTCACGGCCGACGAGCGGGTGCGGATGAACGAGCACGCCACGATCGGCGCGCGCATCCTGGCCGGCGGCCACAGCGAGTTGATGGCGATGGCCGAGCGCATCGCCGCCGCGCACCACGAGCGCTGGGACGGCACCGGCTATCCCCGCGGCCTGGCCCGCGAGGAGATCCCCCGCGAGGCGCGCATCGTGGCCGTGGCCGACTTCTACGACGCGCTCACCCACGACCGGCCCTACCGCCCCGCCTTCCACCCGCGCGTGGCGGTGGACGAGGTCGTGCGCGGCCTGGGCTCGCACTTCGACCCCGAGGCCGCGCACGCGCTGCTGCGCCTGGTCGCCAACGAGCCGGTGCCGATGGCCGTAGACCGCGCGGCGTAAGCGGCGAGGAGGGAAGGCGCGAAGCTGCGCGGCTTCGCGCCTCTCTCTCGGCGGCCCCTCTCCGGCCGCCATCCCCCGGCGTTTCACAGCGGAGTCGGCGGAGTCAGAGTCGTCCGCGGATCCATCGCGAATCATCCCGTCGTTCTGCTCCGGTCCCAGATCTCCCCGCCTGCACCGCACACCACTCACCATCCGCTCGCTCGATCACCCCCGCCGCATGGAGCCGACGTTTCGGCGTGCGCTGTGGATCAATTTTTTTGAAACTGGACACCCCCGCGATGTCCGTCGTTTTCCAGACGCGTTCCAGGCGTGGAGAGTGCCCCCTGATCCCCGCAGTTAGCGGCGGCCGCGCTCACGCCGAACCTCGTCGGACACGTGGTGCTTCGATGGAAGCTCGCTCTCGCGCCGGCATCGTCAACTGCGTTGATCAGGGGGATCTGGCTGCACCGCAGGCCCTGGGGCGAGCAGCGTGGATCCCTGGCAGGGTCCTCGACGGATCCGCGGAGGCGCTGTCAGACGAGGACGCCGAGCCCGCCAGGGGATCCGCAGGCGGAGTGCCGTGTCGTGCAGCGGCCGTCGACGAACAAGCTTCTCGCCATCGACCCCTGCGGAGCGGGATACGCTTCTGCTGGGCTGATCTTGGGCAGAGGTGTCCATTTTCAAAAAAACTGATCCACAGCGCACGCTGATGCTGCGCGGCATGGTCGGCGGACGCCGGGCGCGGGCCAGTGCGCGTGACGCGGTCCGGGCCGCGCCGGCGAGGGCGGGCGCAGGGTGGGCGGGAAGATCAGGCACGCGTCAGCGTCAGTCGCTCTCCCGCATTTCGCCTTCCGGGCGGAGCGCTTCGGCCACGCGGTGGAGCAGCGCCACGGGAGAGAACGGCTTCTGGAGCAGGTTCACGCCGGGCTCCAGGCCGTGCTCGGCCACCGCGTCGCCCGGGTAGCCGCTCATGTACAGAACCGGCGTCTCCGGGCGCAGCGCGCGCATGGCGGCGGCCAGCTTGCGCCCGCCGCCGCCCGGCATCACCACGTCGGTCAGCAGGAGGTCGATGCGGCCGTCGTGGCCGCGGGCCAGCTCCAGCGCCTGCTCGCCGTCGGCCGCCTCCAGCACGCGGTAGCCGCCGCGCCACAGCACCCGCCGGGTGAGCGAGCGCACCGTCTCCTCGTCTTCCACCAGCAGCACGGTGGCTCCGGCCCCCTGGCCGGGCTCGGGGCGGTCGGGCATGGCGGGCGCGGGCGCGGCCTCCTCCGCGCGGGGGAGGAGCACCACGAAGCGGCTGCCGCTGCCGGGCACCGTCTCGGCCCACACGTAGCCGCCGCTCTGCTTGACGATCCCGTAGACGGTGGAAAGGCCCAGCCCCGTTCCCTTCCCCGCCGCCTTGGTGGTGAAGAAGGGCTCGAACAGGTGCTGCATCACCTCGGGCTCGATCCCGCTGCCGGTGTCCTCCACGTCCAGCCGCACGTAGTCGCCCTCGGCCACGTAGTAGGGCCAGCCATGGCGCGGCTCGGGGGGCACCCGCGCGTGGCCGGTGGAGATGGTGAGGACGCCGCCGCCCTGCATGGCGTCGCGCGCGTTCACCGCCAGGTTCAGCACCACCTGCTCCACCTGCCCGGGGTCTGCCTTCACCCGCACCGCCTGCGGCCCCAGCCGCACGCGGATGTGCACGTCCTCCTCGATCAGCCGGCGCAGCATGCGCTGCGTCTCGGCGATCACGGCGTTCAGGTCCACCACGCGCGGCTGCAGCACCTGGCGGCGGCTGAAGGCCAGGAGCTGGCGGGTGAGGTCGCTGGCGCGCTGGGCGGCGCGCTCGATCTCCTCCACGTCCTCGCGCCAGGGGCTGCCGCTGGGGAGGTCGCCAAGCAGCAGGCCGGCGTTGCCCTTGATGGCGGTGAGCAAGTTGTTGAAGTCGTGCGCCACGCCGCCGGCCAGCCGCCCCACCGCCTCCATCTTCTGCGCCTGCCGCAGCTGCGCCTGCAGCCGCCGCTCCTCGGTCACGTCGCGCGAGATGGTGGCCACGCACGCCACCGCGCCCGACGCGTCGCGGATCGGCGACACGGTGACCGACACCGCCACGCGGCGCCCCGCGCGGTCCACGCGCTCGGTCTCGAAGGGCGCCACCGGCTCGCCCGCGGCCACCCGCGCCAGCAGCTCGCGCTCCTGGCCGTGCAGCTCGGGGGGGAGGAAGTCGAACATGGGCCGCCCCAGCACCTCGCCCTCGCGCCAGCCGAAGGTGCGCTCGGCGCCGGGGTTCCAGCTCAGGATGGTGCCGTCCAGCGTCTTGGAGATCACCGCGTGGTCGGTGCCTTCCACGATGGCCGCCAGGCGGCGCACCTCGTCCTCGCTGCGGCGGCGGGCGGTCACGTCCACCACCACGCCGCGCAGCTGCACGCCGCCGCCGGGCCCGTGCGTCACGCGCACCAGGTCGCGCACCCACACGGTGCTCCCGTCGGCCGCGCGCAGGCGGTACTCGAACACGTGGTCGCGCTCGTCGCCCTCGGCCGTCCGGCCCAGCCCCGCGATCCACTCGCGGTCTTCGGGGTGGACGATGCTCTCCCAGAAGCCGGGGTCGTCCAGCCACTGCTCCACCGGGTAGCCCAGCAGCGCACGCGCGTGGTCGCTCACGAAGGTGAAGCGGAAGGGGTCGGCCTCGGCCTCCCACACCACTGCGTCGATCCCCTCCACCAGCTCGCGCAGGCGGCGCTCGGCGCTCTGCGCGGCGGCGCGCGCCACCCGCTCGCGCTCGAGCAGCTCGGCGCGCCCCTGCTCCAGCCGCACGGCGTCGGTCACGTCGCGGTGGAACACGGTGAGCCCCTCGGGGCCGGGGTACACGTGCATCTCGAGCCAGGCGCCGCCGCCGGGGAGGCGCGCGGTGAAGTGCGCGGGCTCCTGGTCGCGCAGCGCGGCGCGCAGCCGGTGCTCGAAGGTGGTGCCCTTCAGCTCGGGGAACTCGTCCCACAGCACGCGGCCGTCCAGCTCGCCGCGGCCGCGCTTGGCCACCCGCTCGGCCACGGGGTTGGCGTGCTGCAGGCGCCACCCCGAGTCGAGCGCGAAGAAGCCGTCGGTCATCCGCTCGAGCACGGCGATGCGCTCGCGCTCGGCCCGCTCGGAGCGGTGGGCGCGCTGCAGGGCGGTGCCCACGCCGTCGGCCACGCGCTGCATGAACGCGGCGTGCCCGGCGTCCACCACGTGCCCGGCGGGGGCGCCGGCCACCAGCACCGTGGGCGCCTCGCCCTGCGCGGCCACGCGGCACGCCAGCACCGGCCCACTCCACGCGCGGGCGGCGGCGCGGCTCAGCACCGCTGCGGGCTGCACCTCCATCACGCGGCCGCTGCGCAGCGCCGCGGCCAGGGCGCTCGTGGTGACCGTGGCGCGCGGCTCGGGCGCGCCGGCCGCGCCGGCGAAGGCGGCGCGCTGGAAGCCGTTCTCCTCCCTGCGGTACACCGCCACCCACGCCAGGTCGGCCCCCAGCGCGGCCGCCGTGCAGGCGCGCAGCGCGGCGCCGGTGTCGTGCACGCCGGCGGCCTCGGAGAGCACGGCGGCCACGGTGCGGGCGCGGCGCCGATCCACCACCTGGGCGGTGGTTTCCAACGCGGCCACGAAGATCCCGCCCACGCTTCCCCAGGCGCTGCGGATGGGGCTGTAGCTGAAGGTGAAGAACGCCGGCTCCACGCTGCCGTGGCGGCGCAGGGGGAGCTCGGCGTCTTCGAGCCACACGGCCTCGCCGGTCTCCATCACCCGCCGCGCAAGCGGGCCCAGCACCGGCCAGGCCTCGGGGATGCACTCGGCCGCGGGGCGGCCCATGGCGGCCGGGTGCCGCGCGTCGAGCACGGGGATGAAGCCGTCGTTGTACACCAGCGCCAGCTCGGGGCCCCACAGCACACCCATGGGAAAGCGCGAGCCCAGCACCATCTCGGTGGCGGCGCGCAGCTCGCCCGGCCAGTCGTCGGGGCGGCCGAGGGGCGTGGCGCTCCAGTCGGCCGAGCGCAGGGCGTCGGCCGCGCGGCCGCTCCCCGGCCATGGCGACGGCACTGCCGACGGTGCGCCACCGGCCATGTAGATTCCGTTGATGCGGTCAAGGGGATGCACGTGGTCCAGAAACAT